>Ga0310916_10000239_pt1 | contig 29084 bp, 30 predicted proteins | sample GREbulkMGLF176_FD_203444 | JGI IMG/M metagenome (GOLD analysis project Ga0310916, IMG submission 203444) | Lab enrichment of tropical soil microbial communities from Luquillo Experimental Forest, Puerto Rico - GRE.bulkMG.LF176 | ecosystem: Environmental > Terrestrial > Soil > Tropical forest >...
GCCGACGACCTTGGGGTGGCGTGCCAGCGCGTCCAGCTGGTCGGGAAGAAGTGCGGCGTGATCCGCCGCCTCGTGCGGATGCGCCCCGACCGAGCACCAGATCCCGTCATAGGCTTCGGCGATCGCGCGCACCCCGTCGAACTCGTCGAGCCGCGTGCAGATCGTCAGCATCTCCGCGACGCCGGCGGCCCGGGCCCGTGCGACGACCATGTCGCGCTCCGCGGCGAAATCCGGAAAATCGAGATGGCAGTGGCTGTCGACCAGCATCGGCGGCCCTTGAACCGTCACGGCACCGGCTCTTCGACGAAGCGCGGGAAAATTCCTTCCGGCTTCCGCAATGGGGTTCCCGGGGCGAGCGGCGCCGCCGTGAGAGCAGTGAAATCGCGGGCGCTCTCGGGCACAGCAAGCTGGTCGAGGAGCTTGCCGGCGGTGCCCGGCACGAAAGGCTGCGCCAGGATTGCCAAATGCCGCAGCGTTTCGGCGAGAGTGTAAAGCACCGTCCGCATCCGCGCCGGGTCGCTGCGGCTGAGCACCCAGGGGGCTTGTTCGTCGACATAGCGGTTGGCTTCGCCGACGACACGCCAGATCGCCTCCAGCGCGAGGTGAAATGCCTGTTCCGAGACATGCCCGCGCACCATCGCGAGAAGGCTCCGGCCCGCGTCGAGCAGTGCCGTCTCGGCCGCGGTCAGACCTCCCGCTTCGGGTACAACAGCATCGCAATTGCGGTTGATCATCACCAGCACGCGTTGCGCCAGGTTCCCGAAGTCATTGGCGAGGTCGCCATTGAGCCGCCCCACCACGGCACGATGCGAGAAATCGCCGTCGCTGCCGAACGGCAATTCGCGCAATAGAAAATAGCGTGCCGGGTCGACCCCGTATCGCGCGACAAGGACCTCCGGGGGGATGCCGTTGCCGAGCGATTTCGACATCTTCTGCCCTTCGACCGTCCACCAGCCGTGCGCGAACACGCGTCGGGGCGGCTCGAGCCCGGCGGCCATCAGGAAGGCGTGCCAGTAGACCGTGTGGAAGCGCAGGATGTCTTTGCCCACGATATGGATGTCGGCAGGCCAATAAGTCGCGTAATCGCCGCGCTCGACCTCCGGATAGCCGAGTGCCGTGATGTAGTTGACGAGCGCGTCGAGCCACACATAGATCACGTGCGCCGGGTTGCCGGGCACCGGGATGCCCCAGCTGAAGCTGGTCCGCGAGATCGACAGATCTTTTAGCCCCGACCGGACAAAGCTGATCACCTCGTTGCGCCGGCTGCGCGGCGCGATCGCCTCGGGATGGGCCTCGTAAAACGCCAGCAGCCGTTCTTGCCAGGCTGACAGCCGGAAGAAATAGTTCTCCTCCTCGACCCACTCGACCTCGGCGCCGGTCGGCGCAAGCCGAGTTCCGCCTGGGCCGTCGATCAGCTCGCTCTCGTCGTAGAAGGCTTCGTCGCGCACGCAGTACCAGCCCGCGAAGCGGCCGAGATAGATTTCCCCGCGTCGCTCGAGCTCCCGCCACAGCGCCTGCACGCCGCGGATGTGGCGCTGCTCGGTCGTGCGGATATAGTCGTCGTTGCTGATGTCGAGCAGCCGGTCCATCTCGCGAAACGTCGCCGAGACGCGGTCAGTAAATTGCTGCGGCGTCAGGCCGAGAGCCTGCGCCGAACGCTCGACCTTCTGCCCGTGCTCGTCGGTGCCCGTCAGGAACCTGACCCGATACCCGTCCAGTCGCATGAAGCGCGCCAGCGCATCCGCGGCCACCGTCGGATAGGCATGGCCCAGGTGTGGCGTGTCATTGACGTAATAGATCGGCGTCGTGACGAAAAAGGGCCGGTTCGCGGTCATGCTTGTCTCCAAAGCCCAGATATGGGCCGGGACCGATCGCGATCCAGTCGGCGAGCGGCTTGATGTTTCTATCGCGCCAGTTCTTCGACCGCAAAGAAGGCGCCGAGGATGGCCTGCTTGCGATCGAGGTTCAGCTGCTCGGTATTGGCGAAGTCACGGTCGATCTTATCGCGCAACGCCGCCCAGCGCGGCGGATCGGCCCGGGAGGCGAGGCGGTGCATGACTTCCCGCTCCTCGGTCAGCAAGTCGCCGCCGTGGAGCACCCCACGGGCGGATTTGATGACCATCCGGGCCAGAAACTCCGACAGCAGCTCTTCGCTCGCGCGATAGGCGTCTTCCGCATCGGCGCGGGCGAGTTTGTCGGCGAAGGCGTGAAGCGCGGCAATATCGATGTGCGGAATCTGCGCGAACATGCCGAGCATCGACCGGTAGAGCGCGAGCCCGCCGGCATCGGCGAGCTCGATCGCGCGGCCAATGCTGCCTTTCGCCAGCCGCGCTAACGCCTCTGCCTCGGAGCTTTCAAGCTCGGGGCGGTACTGTCCGACCAGCTCCAGTACCAGCGGCTGCGGCAGCGCTGTGAGGCGGCAGCGGCGGCAGCGCGAGCGGATCGTCGGCAACAGTTGCCCCGGGCTGTGGCTGACCAGAAGCAGCAGCGCCCGACGCGGCGGCTCCTCGAGGATCTTGAGCAGCGCATTGGCGGCGTTGCGGTTCATTTCCTCGGCGCCGTCGACGATGACTATGCGCCAACCCTCCTCCGCCGCCGTCAGCCGCATAAAGCCGGCGATCTCGCGTACATCCTCGACGATGATGTCGCTGCGCCGCCGACGGCGTCGCGGATCATAGGCGCGCTCTACGGTCAGAAGATCGGCGTGACCGCCCGAGGCGACGCGGCGGAACGCATTGCTCGCGGGGTCTACCGCCAGCCCGCTATCGGCACGATCGCCGGGTTGGGCGAGCAGGAAGCGGGCTAGCCGGAAGGCGAGCGTCGCCTTGCCGATACCGCGCGGCCCGGTCAGCAGCAGCGCATGCGGCAGCCGTCCTCCTTCCGCAAGCTGTCGGAGCTCTCGTTCGGCGTTCTCATGGCCCAGCAGATCCGGGTTCTCGCGTGGCGCAAGCACGAGCCCCACACCCACCCGCTACTCTCGTCTCCCGGTGGCAAATTCCACACCGAAACGCTCTTCGAGCACCGCGAGCACAGCGCGGTGGACCGTCTGCGGGTCGCCCGCAGCGTCGATCAACATGCAGCGAGCGGGGTTGTCCGCGGCGATTTGCCGGAACCCTTGACGGAGTCTTTCGTGGAAATCAGGGTCGAGGCGCTCGAAGCGGTCCGCACTCGATCGGGCCACCGCGCGGGCGAGCCCGACTTCGACCGGTAAATCGAGGATCAGTGTCAGGTCCGGCCTGAAATCGCCGAGCGCAAAGCGATGCAGCATTGCGAGCTCGCGCAGGTCTACCCCCCTGCCATAGCCTTGGTATGCCAGCGTCGAGTCGGCAAAACGATCGGCGACGACCCATACGCTTTGCGCGAGAGCGGGCGTGATCAGCCGGGAGACGTGGTCGTGGCGGGCGGCGATGAGCAGCAGGGCCTCGCTGATCGCGTCCCAGCGCTCACTCTCGCCTTCGAGCAACAGTCTCCGGATCGCCTCGCCGCCAGGCGAGCCTCCAGGCTCGCGCGTCTCCCGTACCGGGATTCCAGCCCGCTGCAGCGCCGTCACCAACAGCCGGACTTGCGTCGACTTGCCGGCGCCCTCGCCGCCCTCAATCGTGATGAACCGGCCCCGGATCTCTGTTACCCCAGAAGCTGCAATACAACTCGCTTGCCGCCTCTGCTCGTCATCCCGGCGAAGGCCGGGATCCACCGTGCAGCGGCACGAGCGCTCCGAAAACCCTGGAACCGCATTGCGAACGCTTGGAGACTTCGGAGTGACGGAAGCCTGGGTCCCGGCCTCCGCCGGGCCGACAAGAGAAATGCTCGCTTACCGGAGGCACCGTCGCGATACATCCACGACCTCTCAGTGCCGGTTGCCCCACACCAGATAGCCGGCCAGGGTCGCGATGCGGCCGAGCGGGTCCATGCGGGGAATGTCGGCGGCGGTTACCAGCGGCACTTCAGTTGGCGGCACATCGGGAGCGGTGACGATCACCTTGCCGACGGTCTGGCCCTTGGTGATCGGCGCGGCGATCGGGCGATCATACTGGGCCGTGACCTTCATGTCTTTGCGCGCCTTTCGCGCCAAGGTTATCCGGAGATCTTGGCTGACCGTCAGCGGCACCTTCGCCTCGGAGCCGAGCCAGACCTCGGCCTCATCCACTTTGACGCCCGCCGCAAACAGCCGATAATCGTTGAACTCGCGGAACGCCCAATCGATCAGTCTTTCGCTCTCCTGCGCGCGCGCCTTCATCGTCGGCAGCCCGCCGAGCACAAGGATGACGCGGCGGTCCTCGCGCTTGACCGAAGCGGTGAGGCTGTAGCCCGCCTCTTCGGTATGCCCGGTCTTCAGCCCGTCCGCACCCATTCCCTTATAGAGCAAGGGATTGCGATTGCCTTGCTTGATATTGTTGAATTCGTACTCGGTGTCACCATAGTAGTGATAATATTCAGGAAAATCCTTGATCGTCCGCATCGCCAATGTCGCCAGATCGCGCGCCGTCATGTAATGGTCGGGGTCGGGCAGCCCGCTCACATTGACAAAGTGACTATCTTTGAGCCCGATCTCTTTCGCCTTTTGGTTCATCAAATCGACAAAGGCTTCCTCGCTCCCGGCCAGACCTTCAGCCAGCACGAGGCAGGCGTCGTTGCCCGACTGGATGATAACGCCTTTCAACAGATTGTCGATCGAGAGGCGGCCGCCGAGCGGGACGAACATCTTCGATCCTTGCAGCCGCCAAGCCCGCTCGCTGACAGGCAGCTCGTCCTCGGGCTTGGCGCGACCTTGCTTCAGCATGTCGAAGACGACATAGGCCGTCATGATCTTGCTCATCGACGCCGGCGGCATGCGTTCATCCGCACCTTTGTCGAGGAGCACCACGCCGGTGTCCGCTTCGAGAACCAAAGCGTGTTTTGCCTGGGTCTCGATGCCGGACGTCGAGGTCGAGGCTGTGGGAGCCTCGGCGGCGGCCACCGCTTTTGCCTTGTGGTGCGCATGCGCGGCCGTAGCAGGCCGCTGATCAACGACGCCCGCAGCAACCAGCGCGGCGGCAATTGCCGCACCAAAGACGCGCGCTCTATGGTCGCTCATTTCGCCCACCTTCCTTGTGCCCTTGTTCCATAGCTCCATGCTTCGGGATCGCCGCCGACGGCCGGAATGAAGATCCGCAACGGATCACGCGTGCGCCATGCTGTCGGCGAGATAGCCGACGGCGGCGGCGAAATAGGTGGATTTGTTCCATCTCATGATCGTGCGGAAATTATTGTAAACGAGAAAAGCGGGGCCGCCCGCACCATCCGGCATGACGAGCGAAGCTTCCCACTCGCGAGCCGCCAGCGGGCCGCCGCCGCTGCTGCGGACCCCGAGCCGGCTCCACTCGTCGGCCGGCCGCTTCATCTCGAGACCGGTGAAGCGGGTGTCAAAGCCAGCGGGCAGCATGACCTCCCTGCCCCAGCTCTCGCCGCCGTGCCAGCCAAGCCGCGCAAGATAATTTGCTATCGACGCGAGCACGTCGCCGCGGTCGTTCCAGATATCGCGCCGGCCGTCGCCATCGTAATCCACGGCATATCCGAGAAAGGTAGAGGGCATGAACTGGCACTGCCCCATCGCTCCCGCCCAAGACCCCATCATATGGTCGGCCCCGATATGCCCCTGGTCGATGATGCGCAGAGCGGAGATCAGCTCGCCGCGGAAATAGGAGCTGCGCCGCCCGTCATAACCGAGCGTGGCAAGCGCCGAGACCACCGCGTAATTCCCCATCACGTTGCCGAAATCGCTCTCGATCCCCCACAAAGCGACGATAAACCTCGGCTCGACATTGTAGCGCCGCCAAATCCCGTCGAGCAGCGCGTGGTTCTCGGCCAAGTGCTCGCGTGCGTCCTCGATGCGCTGTGGTGTGACGACCTTTTCAAGATATTCGCCGAACGTCAGCTGCCGTTCCGGCTGCTTGCGATCGAGTTCGATGACGTGCGACAGGAACTCGGCGTTGCGCAGCGCCCGCTCTATCGTCGACGTCCGGATCCCCTGCGCTGCGGCGTCGCGGCGGACAGTGGAGAGAAACGCATAGAAGTCGCCTTCGAGGGCGGCCCTCGCATGTTCCGCCAAACCCGACGTGGCGAGCAACGGAACCGCGAAGATGACCCGACGGCTGACACGCAGTGGTGCCATTACAGAAACTCTCTGATGCTTCACAGTCCTTGCCGTCTCTTGCCACGGGCGAGCTGAAGCCGCAACGCTCCGCGGCGTTTGCCGCAGATCCCTTCCCATTCGCCGTTCTTGCGCGACCCCCGCTCCGAGCTCGGCGTCGAATCGCCGCCACAAAGCGAATTGAACTTCCCTTGTCCCTCCTTGGGCCAAGGCCTATCCTGGCTTCATGGTATGCAAGGGAGGATGAGATGGGGCAGGTTTTGGGGCTGGGCGTTACCCACTTTCCGCCGCTTTCGGGCACGGACGAAAGTTTGGGTTGGATTCTCAAACGCGCCCTCGAAGATCCCGCAGTGCCGGAGCGGCTGCGGCACCCATCGGGCTGGCCGTCGCCGATGCGCGAGGAATACGGGAATGATGCCGGACTGAGTTCGGCCCGGCGCCACCGCGAGGCGCTGGTTGCCGGCTTCCGCAATGCACGGCGGGTATTGGACGAGTTCAAGCCCGATTTTGTCGTGATCTGGGGCGACGACCAATACGAAAACTTCAAGGAAGACGTCATTCCGCCATTTTGCGTGTTCGCCTACGAATCGCTGAAGACGACCCCTTGGCAATATCGTCGCGGCGCCAATGCGTGGAACGAGCCGGCGGATACGACCTTCCATTACGAGGGCCATCGCGAGGGCGGAAAACATCTGGTTACGAGTATGCTGGAAGCCGGGTTCGACGTGTCCTACGCTTACAAGCCGCTGCACCACGACCTCGGCCACGCCTTTCTGAATACGCTGTTGTTCATGGACTACGACCGCAAAGGCTTCCCCTACCCGGTCGTTCCATTTCAGGTGAATTGCTATGGCCGGCGCGTCATCGCGCAAGAGGCGGGCGTCAGGGGTTTGAGCGAATTTCCTTCGGAAGACCAGCTCGATCCCCCCTCCCCTGCCCCATGGCGCTGCTTTGATCTCGGAGCAGCCTGCGCGCGGGCCGCCGAGAAGAGCCCGTACCGGGTGGCGCTGATCGCCTCGTCGAGCTGGTCGCACGCGTTCCTCACCCCCAAGCACTACCTGCTTTACCCCGACGTCGAGGCCGACCGCGCGCTCTACGAGGCGTTGCAGGCCGGGGATTACGCGAAATGGCGGCAACGGCCACTAAGCGCCATCGAGGACAGTGGCCAACAGGAGGTCCTCAATTGGATGTGTCTGGCTGGAGCGATGAACGAGCTCGGCCGGCGGCCGACCGAAACCGCCTACGTGCAAAGCTACATTTTCAACTCGAACAAATGCTTCGCCGTCTTCGAGCCGTAAGGCCATGCCCGAGCTCCCAGGAAAAGAACTGGCGCGGGAGCTGATCGACAAGAGCCGAAGCCAGAGCCGCGCGACTCCGGTCGAGGAGGTGATCGAGGCGACACGGCGAGGCGGCCTCGACAGTGACGCCGCACACCGCCTGATCGGACGGCTGTGGACGATGGAGCGGCTGTTTTATTACATCTACGGCGGCTGGGGTCAGGGTCTCGAAATCAATGACTTCCCGCCCTCGGTCAAATACCTGTTCTCGAAGCAGATCGTCGACGAGTCGACGCACGAGATGCTCTATCTCGATGCGCTGCTCCACAAAGGCTACGTCGCGACGCAGAAGGATGCGTTCCGGCATCCCTACGGTCGTTTCGTGCTCGATTCCTCTCTGGCCTATTATGTCTTTTCGTTGCGTAACCTTGCCACCTACCCGCATCCGATCCGCATTGCGGCGCTCAATCTGGGGCCCAAGGTCCTCGAGCTCGGCTGGATGGAGGGGCTTGCGGCGTCGCTCGCCGACCCTCAGCTCAAAGGCGTGTTCGACAGCCAGTTCGTCGAAAACCGCAGCCACATCAATATGGGCAGGCGTATCGTCGAAGAGTTCATCGAGAAACCGGTGGAGGCCGATCTGTGCCGCTGGGCCTGTGCGATTGCCAAGCGCGACTACAACAGGTTTCTGGGGGAGCTCTGCGCCTTTGTGCTCGGCCGCGAAGCGCCGCCAGCCCCGGCGCCGTGGCGGCAGGTGACCGATTAAGGGAGACGGGCATGCCCAGCCTGAAGATCGACCACGAGCGCTGCACCGAGTGCCGGATGTGCTACATCGTCTGCCGCGAGATCGACATCAACGCGGTCTACGTGGCGCTGGAGCCGCTGCACCGCATCGAGATCGACATCGACAAATGCACCTATCCGGGCTGCACCGCGTGTCTGATGTATTGCCCGGCGGAAGGCTCGATCATCGAAGTCGACAGTGGCCGCTCGCTGGTCCCACCCCCGCCCGAAGCCTGGCAGGAGGCGACAAAGTAAGCACGGGGAGGCAGACATGACAGAGCGATTGGCGTTGGGGATTGTCCCCGGCATCGGGTGGCGGGCGCGCGAAATCGAATCGGTTGCCCGCGAAGCTGAGGATGCCGGCTTTGAGGCGATCTTAAATCCTGAAGTCAACAATGATGCGTTGGCGACGGCGCAGCTGATGGGCTCGGTTACCAGCCGTATCAAGGTGGGGCCGTGGGTTTCGAGCATCTACCTCCGCCACTCCTACGTCTGCGCACAGGCGGCGGCGTTGATCGCCGACGCGACCGGCGAGCGGCTGATCCTCGGCCTCGGCGTCAGCCATCCGTTGGTCAACCGCACCTTCGGCGTCGACTCCGCCTCACCGCTCGAAGCGATGCGCCACTATGTGACCGAAGTGCAAACCTGGCTGCGCGGCGAGGGCCCGACGACGCATCTGCCGCAGCACCCGGCACCGTGCCGTGTTCCGATCCACATCGCTGCGCTGACCTCGAAGACGGTGGAACTCGCCGGCGAAGTGGCCGACGGTGTCATGCCGTATCTCTGGTCGACCGCGCGTGTCGCCGCCGCTAAGGCCTGGATCGCGCGCGGACGGGCCGGATCACCGGGCCGCGCCCCGCTTGAGCTGTCGCTCGGACTGCCGGTCTATGTCGGCGACGATATGACGGCGGTCCGCGACCTGGCGCGCCAGAACCTCGCATTCTACGCCGCGCTGCCGTATTATCAGCGCGTGCTCCGACTGCAGGGCTTCGCTGCGGAGGCGGCCAAGGCCGAGCAGGGCGACGCGGCCGGGGCGTGGAGCGACCGCCTGCTCGACGCGCTCTGCCTTATCGGTCCGCTCAGCCATTGCCGTGAGCGCCTAGCCGCATACCGGGAAGCTGGTGTCGGATTGCCTATCCTCTACCCGCCGATCGGTGTTGAAGCGGCGCGCGCCACGATCAAGGCGTTCCGTCAATAACACCATCGTTGCCGCGAAAGGCTCGTTAAGCGGAGGAGACGAATGCATCCGATCCTCGAACAGTTCTTGGACAAATGGGTGTGGCCCACGATGCCCGGTGCGCCAGGCGCCGAATTTCGACTGCGCCTCACCAGGGAGAAATGCGTCAAGGGCTGGGAGATCTCATTGCAGCGCACGCTCGGCGAGATCGAGGAAGAGCTCGCCAGCAACGACGAGGCCTGGAAGAAGGAGAAGGCACTGCGCGGCTATGCCGCCGAAGGCGTGCACATGTCGATCAAGCAGATGTCCGGGCAATTGTTGTCGGTCGATATCGCCGATCAGGAGCGCTACATCGACTTGCAGCGCATGCGTGCGCGCCAGATCTGGGACGAGTGCAAGCACAGCAAACTGCACGCTGATGTCCTGCTCGGCAAAGGCTGGATCAAGGACGAACGCGAATTGATGGATATCGCGCAGGCCAATACCCAGCCGCTGCCGGCCTATTTCGGCATGTCGATGATGTTCCCGCACATTCACCCGCTGGCTCGCGCTGCACAGAACTATTACCAGGAGGCGAATGCCTGCCTCGGCATCATGGCCTATCTCGACCGAGTCCAAGACCCTCTCGTCCGGCACGAGCATTTGAGCCAGCGCGACGAGGAACTGATGCACTTCATGGAAGGCAAGTTCCAGATCGATTTTCTGTGCGGAACGGCTGAGACGCAGAAACCGGTAGAAGAGGCGCTGGACTATTTGCTGCACCAGGTCGGCGGCATCCAATGAAAGTGCGGATCGACTACGCGATCTGCAATTCCTGCGGCCTCTGCCGCGAAGTCTGCCCGGAAGCGGCGATCCGCCCTACCCTGCTCGAGCCGCGCCACCTCTACGAGGTGCAGGAAATGAAATGCACCGGCTGCGGCGAATGCCTCGAATACTGCCCCGCCCCGGGTGCACTGGTGCAATATGAACCCCCACCCCTCCCTCACCCGCTTGCGGGGGAGGGTTAGGGAGGAGGCAGCGGGAATGGAAGGAGAAGTATATGGCGCGGCAATACAAACTGATGTCGGCGGACGGGCATCTCGAAGTGCCGCCGGAGCGTTGGGTGCATCGGGTGGCGCAGAAATACCGCGACCGCGCGCCGCGCACCGTTCATCTGCCAGATGGCGGCGACGCGCAGCTGATCGAAGGCCAGCCTCTGCTCGAGGCGAATTTTCTCGACCTGCGCGCCGGCCGCGCCGAAGGTACGTGGCAGCCCTTCGGGCTCAAAGTAGCGGACGCGGCCGGCACCGGCTCCCCCGAGCAGCGGGTCAAAGAGCAGGACGAGGACGGGCTCGACGCCGAGGTCCTGTTCCCGGCAATGGTTGCGGGGCCGGTGTTCTGGCGCAACATCAGCCATGACGAGGTCTATAAGGCGGTCATCCGCGGGTACAACGACTGGCTCGCCGAGGAATACTGCGCGGTCGCACCCGATCGGCTGTTCGGCATGGGCGTCATGCCGATCACCAATGTCGAGGACGCGATCGCCGAGATGGCGCATTGCAAGAAGCTAGGCCTCAAAGGGATCCAGCTCGGCGCATTGCCGAGCGGTAAAGGCTACCCGACGCCCGAGGACAACAAATTCTGGGCGGCGGCAATCGATATGGACATGCCGGTCACGGTGCACGTGGCGTTCAACCGCACCGGCGCCCGCGCCTCGCAGCCGACTTTCCGTTACCCGAAAGAGGATCCGGTGATCATGGAGCGGCTGCGCCGGCCGTTTCTCGAATGGATCTGCAATTTCGGTCTGGCGCCGTCGGTCAGCGTCGCGCAGCTCGTCCTTGCAGGGGTCTTCGAGCGCTTCCCGAAATTGAAGATCTACTTTGCCGAGACGCGCCTCGGCTGGGTCCCGTTCTGGCTCGAACACGCTGACCTCTGGTACCAGCGCCATCTCGGCTGGGCCCAGGAATACCTCGGGTTCAAGCCGCTGAAGGAGCTGCCGAGCCATTACGTGCGCAACCACGTCTATTTCAGCGTGCAATACGAGCGCGTTGCGGTCGAAGAGCGCCAGCATGTCGGCGTCGACCGCATCATGTTCGCGACCGACTTCCCGCATATCGAGAACGAATGGCCCAATTCGCGGCCGATCATCGACCGGATCTACGCCGACATCCCGGAGAAGGATAAGGCCAGGATCTGGGCCGGCAACGCCGTCGAGTACTTCAGGCTCGCCGCCTGACGCCCTCTCTCCTGCATTGCGGAGAGAGTCGCGCCTTCAGTTCGCGAGAAACGCCTTGGCTTCGGCCAGTTCCGGGCGGTCGGAATCGGCGTTCGCCAATGTGACGAGCTTCTCGTAAGCATGCTGCGCCTTGGCCGTATCGCCCGTTGCCTTGGCCGCCCTTGCGACGCCGAGCATGCTGCGGAAGCGGTTCCGGTCGTTACTAAGGGATAGCTCGTATTCCTTGAGCGCCCCGGCCGGGTCGCCCAGCTCAAGCAGCAGATCGGCGAGCAGCTCGCGCGCCGGCAACACCTCGGCCGGGGTTGCCGGGTGCTTGTCCATTGTCGCATCGAGATCTGCCGCCGCGCGCACCAGCTCCACTGCCTGTTTGTCATCGCCCTGCGCATGCGCAAGGATGCCGGCCGCGCCGAGCCGTTGCACCTCGACCTGCTTAGCCCAGTAATCGTCTTTGGCCTGTTCGAGTTTTTCCTTCAATGACTGAAGCTTGGCGATTTCGGCCTGGGCTTCGGCAATATTCCCGGTGTGCGCCGCGCCGAGGGCCCGCGTGAACGAGATCATCGCCTCCGCCCATGGAAAGCGCTCCCAAGGAAACGGCATTGGCGGCGGCGTCAGCGAAGCGGCCTCCGCCCAGTTCCGGCGCTCGACCGCATAGCGGGCCGGTATTGCCGCAATCGCATACGCCATCGGCAGGTTCGGGCCTTTGGCTTTGCCGAAAGACTGCAACTCCTCGACGACCTGTTTTGCCGCGCGGTCCTGCCCGGTCTGCAGGTACGCGTATTCGAGATAGTCCAGCGAATGCACCGTTTCGCCATCGAACGCATCCGGGCCGAGCTCTTCGCGGACATAGGCGAGTGCGGCGCCGGAGGCCGCGCGGTTGGCGTCGATCGATTGCTGCCACAGGCCCAGCCGCGTGAAGATGTGCGACGGCATATGCAGCGCATGCGGCACCGCCGGCGCAATGCCGGCATAACACAGCGCCGCGGTCAGCCCGTCTTCGGCGAGCTCGGGCGAGTCATTGGCGTGAATCAGGTAATGCGCGACACCGGGATGGTTAGGGAGCTCGGCACGCACCTGTTCGAGGATCACGCGTGCCTTCTTCTGATTGGCGTAGGTCTTATCGGTGGGCGGCGCCGTCGCGAGCAAAGCGAGGGAGTAGAAGACGCCGGCTTCGCGGTCATCGGGGTATTTCAAATGAACCTGCTCCATCGCTTTTTCATAAGCGATGGCGCGCGTGCGGTGGTCGATCTTGTCGTTGTCTCGATAAAAGATGGCGATCGCCGCGATATAGTCGCGCTCCCGATCCGTCTTGGGCTTGGCGGCGACGGCCTTCTCCACCGCCTCCGAGCCCGCCTTCAGCGCCGCTGCATTGGGCGGGTACCACAGCGGATACCAACGGCTCATCGCCATGCCCCAATAGCCGATCGCGCAATCTAGTTCGATCTCGGTGACGGCGGTGAAGGCTTTGACCGCCTCGTCGTACCAGAAGGAATGCAAGATCCAGACCGCTTCGTTGAATTTTCTCTGCGCCGCCGCGCCGCACGAAATCGGGAAATTGACCTCGCTGACTTTGACGCTGGGACCCGATTTGTCCCCGCCCTCCGCCCGAGCTGAGGACCAGCAGGAAAGCGCGATGACCGCGGCTATGGAAAAGATAACGGGAACGCGATTTCGTCTCATCGACACCTCCCTGGGTACACGCACTCCGACCGAGTGGCGCAATTTAATTGCTGCGCTCGGGAGAGGTTAGTGTGAACTGGCTCACACTTCTCGCCGCTTCGGCGATAAATTTCTGCAGCCCTGGCACTCGGCAGGCAGTCACCTCTCCCCGCTTGCGGGGAGAGGTCGGAAGCCGCATAGCGCGGGTTCTGGGTGAGGGGGGACAATCGGCGCTGTAGGTGTTTTGCCGTCGCGGACCGCCCCTCACCCCGGCCCTCTCCCCGCTTGCGGGGAGAGGGAGTACCACAAGTTCGAAGGCGAGGGCGCAGGGGGCCTCTGGGCCATGCGGCCCGGATTCCCGCTTTCGTCGGAATGACGGAGAAACTATTGATTCCGGCTTCTTCCAAGTCGCCACGCCATAGGGGAGAGGAAAAGAATGGGTGAGTTTGCGTTAGGACAGCCGGTGCCGCGGTTTGAGGACCCACGGTTGTTGCGCGGCGGCGGCCGCTATGTCGACGACATGGTGCTGCCGCACATGGCATTCGGTCATGTGCTACGTTCGTCGCACGCGCACGCGCGGATCCGCTCCATCGATACGAGCACCGCGAAAGCCGCGCCCGGCGTGCTCGCCGTGCTGACCGGCGCGGATTGGGAGGCCTCCGGCTGGGGCGATCTTCCGACCGCCTCGGGAAACCGGCGGCGCGACGGCTCCCCCGCCTACCGCCCGCGCTATCCGGCACTGGTCAAAGACCGTGTGCGCTGGGTCGGCGATTACGTCGCCTTTGTCATCGCCGCAACCCGCGATCAGGCGGCCGATGCGGCGGAATTGATCGCCGTCGATTACGACCCGTTGCCGGCGGTCGTTTCGACCGCTGAGGCGCTCGAGCCCGATGCGCCTCGCGTCTGGGACGACAGCCCCGACAATGCCAGCTTTACCTATCTCGAAGGCGACAAGGCGGCGGCCGATGCCGCCTTCGCCCGCGCCGCGCAAGTCGTCCGCCACAAATTCGTCATCAACCGCGTGACCGCGGCGACAATGGAGCCGCGCGGGTGCATCGGCGACTACAACGCCGCGGCTGATCACTACACGATCTACACGACCTTGCAGCGCACCCACGGGTACCGCTCCGAACTCGCGCAGCAGATCCTGAAGGTTCCGGAGAGCAAGGTCCGCGTTGTTGCCGGTGACATCGGCGGCAGCTTCGGCATGAAGTCGGCGATCTACAACGAGGTGGCGCTGGTCCTGTTCGCCTCGAAGCTGATTGGGCGGCCGGTCAAATGGACGAGCACGCGCTCGGAGGCCTTTCTCGCCGACGCGCAGGCGCGCGACAACGTCACCGAGGCCGAGCTGGCGCTCGACCGCGACGGCCATTTTCTGGGGCTCAGAGTCAACACAACCGCCGCGGTCGGCGCCTATCCGCAGGCCGGCTCCAACGCCTTTGTCAACAATCTCGGAACTCTGGCCGGGGTCTATCGCACGCCGGCGGTATATGCTGACGTCACGGCCGTCTATACGAACACCAACCCGATGCGTGCCTATCGCGGCAACGGCCGCCCCGAGGCGGGTTATGTCATCGAGCGAATGGTTGATCTCGCGGCCGAGGAACTCGGCATCGACCGCATCGAATTACGCCGGCGCAACATGATCCCGCCCGAAGAGATGCCGTTCAAATCGGGCCTCACATTCACTTATGATTGCGGCGAGTTTGAGAAGGGCCTCGAGATGGCCCTCGAGCTCGCCGATTTCGCCGGCTTCGAGCATCGCCGCGCCGAGGCGCGCGGGCGCGGCAAACTCCGTGGCTTCGGCATCTCCAACACGATCGAACGCGCTGCGGCGGGCGGGTTCGAGGCCGCCGAAATCCGCTTCGATCGCGGCGGCACCGTGACCTTGCTGTCAGGCTCGATCACGCAGGGCCAAGGGCACGAGACGGTCTACAAGCAGCTCTTATGCGACCGGCTCGGCATTCATCCCGACCAGGTGCACTACGTCCAAGGCGACACCGACAAGGTCGCGATCGGCGAAGGTACCGGCGGCTCGCGCACCGCCGCGCTCGGCGGCTCCGCGGTGCATCTGGCGACAGAGAGGATCGTGACAAAGGCGCGGGTGATCGCCGCCGCAATGCTCGGCGGCGATCCCGACGAGGTCCGCTTCGAGGACGGCCTGTTTTCGGCGCCGCGCTCCAACCGTACGCTGACGATCGGCGAGATCGCCAAAGAGTCATTGGACTCGCGAAATTTGCCGGAAGGCATGGACCTGGGTTTGATCGCCGGTGCCACATTCAGCTGCAAGGAGCAGAATTTCCCGAACGGCTGCCACATCTGCGAGCTGGAAATCGACGCGGAGACCGGCGAGGTCGAGATCCTGCGCTACAGCGTCGTCGACGATGTCGGCACAGTGCTGAACCCGCTGTTGCTCGAGGGCCAGATCTGCGGCGGCATCGCGCAAGGCGTCGGCCAGGTCCTCATGGAAGACATCCGTTTCGACCCGGCGTCGGGCCAGCTTCTCACTGGATCGTTTATGGATTACGCAATGCCGCGCGCGAGTGATTTGTCGGCCATCCATTGCGACAGCAACCCGGTGCCGACCAACACCAACCCGCTCGGGGTCAAGGGTGCCGGCGAGGCCGGCAATGTCGGCGCATTGCCCGCCGTCGCCAACGCCCTCGTCGACGCGCTCTCGCCCTTCGGCATCCGCCACATCCAAATGCCCGCCACTCCCGAGCGCCTCTGGCGCGCCATCCGCGAAGCGCGATGAGCGACTTGAAATGAACGAGGCGGGTATTACGCGGGTGACCGTGAAGGTTGGTGAGAACCTCCCCAAAGGGGCGACCGACTGGCAACGCCTGGACACAATGACCGATGAGGAGGCTACCGCTGCGGCGGCAGCCGATCCCGATGCGCAGCCTTCCACGCCGGACCAGCTCGCGAAGTTGCACCGTGTGTCGCGGGTCAAGGTACTGCGTCAGCGCCTCGGGATGAGCCAGACAGAATTCGCGCGCACCTTCCATTTGCCGATAGCCATGCTGCAAGACTGGGAGCGGCATCGCAGCACCCCCGATGCTCCCGTCCGCGCGTTGCTTCTCGCGATCGAACGCGATCCCGAGACGATGAAACGACTATTGCAGGACGAAGCTGCGTGAGGCCCGCTCAGTTCGCTCGCAAGCTCGGGATAACGCCCCGCGCACGAGGCGATCGCCGCTCCCGCTGTCGCGGGGAAGCGATAGCCAGCGGCGATTGTTGCGATCATAAAATCGCCAAATTTGCATTACATATTGCGAGTTACAACGGCTCCGCGTGAGGCGGGCCCGGCCGCTGTTCGGGTTGAGGACGGCGGTCACGCGAGGGTCCCGCGGGTGCGCGGACCTGCAACCTTTGGATGAATCTGCTGCTGATTCGCTGCAGATTGCACAAAAGTGGACTTTAGATGCAATTGTTGATTGTAGCCCCGATCTGGCCTTGGAGGCGACGTCGGCTCCCTCCCCTCCACCGCGGTGAGCCGCGTTGACACTGCCGGGGCGGGTCGAGCATGGTGCGGACGCCTTTCGACACTTCGAGCCGCTTTGGATTAGCCATGACCGACGCCGACCTTGCCGCCACGATCGACGCCGCGTGGGAGGCCCGCGAGACGCTCGGGCCGGCGACGCGCGGGCCCTGGCGTGAGGCCGTCGAAGAAGCGCTCGACGGGCTCGATGACGGCCGGGTGCGCGTAGCCGAAAGGACTGCTCGCGGCTGGCACGTCCACCAATGGCTCAAAAAGGCGGTATTGCTGTCGTTCCGCCTCAACGACATGGTCGAGATCCCCGGCGGCCCGACCGATCCCGAGCGCGGTGCGGCGCGCTGGTGGGACAAAGTGCCTTCGAAATTCGCCGGATGGTCGTCGAACCGCTTCCGTAGCGCCGGGTTTCGCGCGGTGCCCGGCTCGATCGTGCGGCGCTCGGCCTATATCGCGCCCAATGTCATCCTGATGCCGAGTTTTGTGAATGTCGGCGCTTATGTCGATGCCGGCACGATGGTCGACACCTGGGCGACGGTCGGCTCCTGCGCGCAGATCGGCAAGAACTGCCACCTCTCGGGCGGGGTCGGGATCGGCGGCGTGCTCGAGCCGCTGCAGGCTGAGCCGGTCATCATCGAAAACAATTGCTTTATCGGCGCGCGCAGCGAGGTCGTCGAGGGGGTCATCGTGGAGACCGGTGCGGTGTTGGCGATGGGCACCTTTATCGGCGCGACGACCAAGATCGTCGACCGCGACACCGGGGAGATCCTGATGGGCCGCGTGCCGGCCTATTCGGTCGTCGTGCCGGGCTCGCTTCCCGGCAAGGCTCTGCCAGACGGCCGGCCAGGCCCAAGCCTCTACTGCGCGGTCATCGTCAAGAAGGTCGACGAGAGCACCCGCGCCCGCACCTCGATCAACGAGTTGCTGCGCGAATGAGCGAGGCCGCCCTCGATCCGGCGGCGCTCGCCGCCGAGCTGATCCGCCGGCCGAGCGTCACCCCGAAGGACGAGGGCGCGCTCGAAATCGTGGCCGCCGAATTGGAGCGGCTCGGGTTCACCTGCCACCGGCTGGTCTTTGGCGAAATCCATAATCTCTACGCGCGCCATGGCGTCGGCCGCCCTAATCTCTGCTTTGCCGGCCACACCGATGTCGTGCCCGCCGGTGCAGCCGAGGCATGGTCTTTCGACCCGTTTGCCGCGAGCCTGCGCGACGGCGCGCTGTGCGGCCGCGGCGCGGTCGACATGAAAGGAGCGATCGCCGCCTTCACCGCGGCGGCGCAACGCTATCTGGCCGACCGCGAGCGGGACTCGCGCGGCTCGATCAGCCTGCTGATCACCGGCGACGAAGAAGGTGACGCGATTAACGGTACTTGCAAGGTGCTCGAATGGCTGGCCGCGCGCGATGAAGCGATCGACGCCTGCCTCGTCGGCGAACCGACCTGCGCCCAGTTTCTCGGCGACATGATCAAGATCGGCCGCCGCGGCAGCATGACGGGCCGGCTGACGGTGCACGGCGTGCAGGGTCATACCGCTTATCCGCATCTCGCCGACAACGCGGCGCACGGGCTTGTCGCGATGCTGCACGCGCTGACCACCGCCGGGCTCGATGGCGGCTCCGGGCACTTCCAGCCCTCGACATTGCAGATCTCGACGATCGACATCGGCAACCCGGCCTCCAACGTCATCCCGGCGACGGCGCGGGCGGTGTTCAACATTCGCTTTAATGATCGGTGGACGAGCGAGAAGCTGAGATGCTGGCTCGCCGAAAAGCTCGATGCGGCCGGCGGGTGCTACTCGCTCGACGTTTCGGTCAGCGGCGAGTCGTTTCTCGTCGCGCCGGGCACGCTCAGCGACCGCCTCGCCGACGCGATCCGCCGCGTCACCGGCAGGACACCCGAGCTCAGCACCACCGGCGGCACCTCGGACGCGCGGTTCATTCAGGCTTATTGCCCAGTTGCCGAGTTCGGTCTTGTCGGGCAGACGATGCACAAAGTAGACGAGCGCGTCGATCTCGCCGACCTCTCGGCGTTGACCGAGATTTATTACACTTTTCTTTTGTTGTTCTTTGAATGATTATGGTTCCCGAAGCCGTCATGGCCAGACTTGATCCGGCCATCCACGGCCCCGAAATTGCTGACTTTGACGCAGCGGGGAGCGTGGATCACCGGGTCAAGCCCGGTGATGACGATTATGACTAGGGCTGGCCCTGGTACACGCGCCCAAGCTCTCGGGCCCGGGCCGCTGTTCTCAAACCTGACCGCGGGTGTCTGATGCCGACGAGGGCGTGGCCGGAGGCGCGGCTGGCGCTGGTCGGGGCGCTGAGGCTGGCGCGCGGCGATCGCGGCGGGCTTGCCTGCTTCAACCGCTCGCTGGACGGCTTCTGGCGTTCGTTCGGCGCCGCCGTCATCGGCTATCCGCTCTACCTCCTGCTGCTGGCGATGCGGGTCACGGTCGCGGAATGGGAACGGTCGGGCGGCTTCGTCATCGTCACCGTCGAGACGATCGCCTATGTCATCGGGTGGGTGGCATTTCCGCTGATCATGCTGACCGTCACGCGATTGATCGGCCGCGCCCACCGTTACTTCGATTTCATGGTGCCCTACAACTGGTCGCAAGTGCCGCAGAGCGCGCTCTTTGTTCTGGTTGGTCTTGGAACCGGGAGCGGCGCCTCAGACGCCGCGCCCGCTCAGGCGATCGAGGCTGTCGCTGCCGTCGCCGTTCTTGTTTACGAATGGTTTATCGCTCGGGTGGCGCTCGATACGACCGCCGCCGCCGCAGCGCTGATCGTTGTAATCGACCTTATCCTCGGCGTTCTCGTCAGCAACATCGCCGGCAGCCTCTATTGAGAGGCTTGAGGCAGCAAGTGCTCGATCTCGCTCGTGATCCGACCATCGCCTGGAGCAACTTGCGTCGGCCAGGCGCCGGCGAGCTGCCCGTCGGGCCCGATCAGATATTTGTGGAAGTTCCAGCGCGGGGTGCCGGCCTCGCCAACTACCTCGGCAATCCATCGGTAAAACGGATGGGCTTCGCTGCCGATGACCCGGCATTTTCCGGTGAGCGGGAAGTCGACCGCGTAGTTCGTCGCGCAGAACTCCTTGATCTCGGCTGCCGATCCCGGTTCTTGCTGGCCGAAATCGTTGGATGGCACCCCGAGCACGACAAGACCACGATCGTGATAGCGCTGCCACAACGCTTCGAGATCACGGTATTGCGGGGTATACCCGCAGAACGACGCGGTATTGACGACGAGCACCGGCCGGCCGCGCCATGCATCAAGCGGCAGCGGCTTGCCGTCGATCGAGACGAACTCGAACCCGTAGGCATCATCGGTGTCAGCCATCACGATCTCCAAGCGCCGGAAAGGTTGCTGCGGTGCATATTAGCATAGCGCGACTCTCGTCACGCCGCAGCGCTGGGATCTCAGCTTGCTTTTGATATTTCTGCTGAAGGGCATCGTGGTCGGTGTCGTCATCGCCGTCCCGGTTGGTCCTGTCGGCGTCTTGTGTGTCCGCCGCACGATTTTCGAAGGCAAGCTGGCCGGGTTCATTTCGGGGCTCGGTGCCGCCACCGGCGATGCCATGTTCGGGCTCCTCGCCGCGTTCGGCCTGACCTTCATTGCCGATCTGCTGATCGGCTATCAGCAATGGCTGCGCATCGCGGGCGGATGCTATCTGCTCTATGTCGGCGGCTCCGCGATGCTCACCCAGCCGGAGATGAAACCACGCACCGATCGGGATGCCGAAGGCCTCTTGCGCGATTATCTGTCGACCTTCGCGCTGACGCTCACCAATCCGATTACGATCCTCGTTTTTCTGGGCATTTTCTCGGCCATCGGGCTCAGCGGCGACGAAGCGACGCTCGAACGTGCTGCGATCCTCGTGCTCGGAGTTTGGCTCGGATCGCTGATATGGTGGCTGGCGGTGAGTTTTGGGCTGGGCAGTTTGTTTCGCTCCTTTGAGCCGCGCTATCTCGGCTGGATCAATCGCGGCTCGGGGACCATCCTCCTGGTCTCCGGGGCGGCGCTGCTCGCCGCTCCCCTCTTGAAGCATATGAGCTGACTGCATGGTCTATTTGCCCCCTGCCTTCACCGAAGCTCGATCGGAAGTGCTGATTGCGCACATCGAGCAATACGAATTCGGCCTGCTCGTCAGCCACAGAGCGGCCGGTCTGGTGGCGAGCCATATTCCGTTCCTGGTGGAACGCGATGGGGCGGTGCTGCATCTCCATGGCCACCTTGCCCGCCCCAACCCGCAGGTCGGCGATCTCGCCCGGGCCGGCGAGGTGCTTGCACTCTTCCACGGGCCGCACGCCTACGTCTCGCCGAGATGGTACGCGACGGGCCCGAGCGTGCCGACCTGGAACTATGTCGACGTGCATGCCTATGGGACCGTGCGCCTCGTCGACGACGACAATTGGTTGCGCCGTTTCCTTCACCGTTTGTCGGAACGCCACGAAGCTCGCAGCCCCGACCCTTGGCGGATGCAAGATCTGCCCGAAGCCTATCTGCAGGGCATGCTGAAAGGCATTATCGGGCTCGACATCACCGTCGCCCGGCTCGAAGGCAAGTACAAGCTAAGTCAGAACCGCCCGGTGGCGGACCGCCCCGGGATCATTGCCGCGCTCGAGGCGCAAGGCGATGCTGATGCGGGCGCCGTTGCCAGCCTGATGCGAGCACGCGAGCCTATGTGAGACCGGCTGCCCTCAATCGAGCCCCTCACGGGTCAGCGCCTCGGCCGCCTCGCTATCGGCGCAAGCGAGCACCGCCTCTGCCACTCGACGGCTGAAGCCCGCCCGCGCAAAGGCGCTGAGTTCGCGCGTGTGGTCGGCGGCAGCGGACCGCCGATAGGGCCCGAGCCGGCGGCGGCGAGCGAACGCGCAGGCGGCGGCGAGATCGGGATCCACCGCGGCGCGCAAGTCAGACAGGGCATCGGCTATGTCTCCCGCCGCTACCCCTTTCGCTGCCAGCCGTGCCCGTATCGACCGCAGCGACTCGCCCCGCCGCTGCAGCGACTGCACCCGTCCTGCAGCATAAGCTGCGTCGTCCAGCAGCCCGGCCTCGCGGTAGCGGCTGACGAGCTCATCGATCAGCGTTGCCGTCGCTTGCGCGGCCTCGGGAGAGTGCCGGCGCACCCGGCGTTTCAACACCCGCCGCAAATTCTCGGCGGAGCTCGCGTACCGGCCGAGATAGTGGAGCGCCCATCGTTCGAGCAGTTCGGGTTCGATCTCGCGCCGATCCACCTTTGTGGCCCCTTATCTCTGCAATCGGCTATGGTCTTGCGGGTTTGTTCCTGTCAACTGCGAGACACAGCAATAAGCCGAGCATCCCGCCTCAGCCAGTCAAGACTCATTTCCGATGCGGAAAGGCAACCCCGGTACCAAGTCCTGATTCCGCTCGTCATCGGCTGCGCCTTCTTCATGGAAGGCCTCGATTCGACGATGATCGCCGTCGCGATCCCCGATATGGCCAAAAGCCTAGGCGAGGAGCCTCTGAGGCTCAATTTGGTGATTGCCACTTACCTGCTGAGCCTGGCGGTTTTCATTCCGGTCAGCGGCTGGATCGCCGACCGGCTCGGGGCCCGGCCCGTCTTCTGTGCTGCGATCGCGATCTTTGCCGCAGGTTCGGCGCTGTGCGGTGCCTCGACCAGCCTGCCGATGATGCTGGTCATGCGCGTGCTGCAGGGTTTTGGCGGCGCGATGATGTCGCCGGTCGGCCGTCTGATCCTGCTGCGCAGCTTTCCGCGCTCGCGCCTCGTCTCTGCGATGAACTGGATGACGATCCCGGCGATGATCGGGCCGACCGTGGGCCCGATCGTCGGAGGATTTCTGACCACTTATTTTTCCTGGCGCGCGATTTTCTATCTCAACCTACCGATCGGCGTCATCGGCGTGACGTTGGCGCTCTGGCGGATCGAGGATTTCCGCGCTCCGGCGCCAACCCGGTTCGACTTGCCCGGATTTTTTATCGCCGGGCTCGGCCTCGGGCTGCTCGAACTCGCGATCGAGAATGTCGGACGCCCGCTGGTCCCGGGACCCTTGGGTGCACTCTTCTTTGTCGCCGCCTTTGCCATCCTGCTGCTCTACGGCCGACATGCGCGACGGCGTGCGGATCCGATCCTCGATCTCCGGCTGCTGCAAATCCGCACGTTCCGCATCGGCACGGTCACCGGCGCCTTTTGTCGAATGGGTCTCGACGCGACGCCGTTTCTGCTGCCGCTCTTGTTCCAGGTCGGGTTCGGGATGAGCCCGCTCCAATCGGGTCTTCTGTCCTTCTCGTCGAGCCTCGGCGCAATGCTCGTGCGAGTGCTTTCCGGCACCTTTTTGCGCTGGTTCGGCTTCCGCCGGCTACTCGCCGGCACCGCCTGCCTCGCCGCTGCGGTGACCGCCGGCTGCGGGCTCTTGCGCCCGGATACGCCGGTCTGGATCATCGTATTCCTGGTCCTATCTTCCGGCTGTCTGCGCAGCATCCAATATCTCGGCCTCAATGCGATCAGCTACGCCGATGTGCCCGCCGGCGATTTGAGCAAGAGCACCGGCGTCGCGGGTGTCGCGCAACAGCTCGCGCGCGGCTTTGGTATCGCGATCGGCGCCGCACTGCTCGCCGTCATTGCCGGTCCGCGGACGCTGACGATCGGCGATTTCCGCCTCGCCTTTTTCCTTATTGCAATGTTTCCTCTCGTCTCCGCGCTTGGCTTTCTGCGCCTGTCGCCGGTGGACGGCGCTGAAGTCAGCGGCCACCAACGGGCGCCGCGCACCGCGTAATCCTATGACGGCCATCGCTAAGGTGCAGACGTCAGCGATTGCCGGGGCGGCGGCGGGAACGGGCTGAAATTGAGCGGCGCGTCCTCCTCGATGCGCTCGCGGGTCGGTAGCTGCGCGGTATCCCATCCGCCGCCCAATGCCTGGATCAGCGCGGCGCTGGCGACCAGCCGGCTCTGCCGGATGTTGACGGCGGTTTCGGCATCAGCGAGCGCGGTCTGATCGGCGACGATAACACTGGTATACGCGACGGTGCCGGCCAGATACTGGTTGTTGAGGATCCGTGCGGCCTCAAATGCCGCGGCCACGGCCTTGTCCTGAACCTCGGCCTCCTGCGCGAGAATACGCATGGCCGCGAGCTGATCCTCGACCTGCTGGAACGCAGTCAGAACGGTCTGCCGGTAATTCGCGACGTCTTGGTCAAAGACGGCGCGGGTCTCTTCGACTATCGCGGCGCGCGCACCGGCGTCGAATACGGTTTGTACGAGGTTCGAGCCGAATGCCCAGAAGCGGCTCGAAGTAGCCAGCAGACGGTTCAGCAGCACCGCCGAAGTCCCGTAATCGCCCGAAAGCGTGATATCGGGATAAAATGCCGCCACCGCGACGCCGATCTGGGCATTGGCCGCGGCCATCTGGCGCTCTGAGGCGGCGATGTCCGGACGGCGTTCCAAAAGCGCGGACGGCATCTCTGGCGGTATCGCAGGCACCGCGATCCGCGCTTCCGTTGGCGGGATCGAAAATTCGGCGGGCGGCTTGCCTATCAGAACCGCGATCGCGTGCTCGAGTTGGGCGCGGGTCACGCCGGTTGCAATCGCCTGCGCCTGTGTTGCTTGGAGTTGCGCCTCAGCCTGGGAGACGGCCGACTGGTCCGCGGTGCCGTTTTGATACTGGTTGCGGGTGATCCGCAGCGATTCGGTATAGTACCCGGCCGCTGCGTCGAAGAGACGCTTCAGCTCGTCTGACATTCTCAGCTGCAGATAGTCACTGGCCAATGTGCCCTGAGCCGACAGGCGTGCGCTGGCGAGGTCGCCGGCACTTGCCTGGGCGCTCGCCACGTCACCCTCGACGGTACGGCGGATCTTACCCCAGAGGTCCGGCGTCCAGCTCGCCGACGCGGAGGTGCTGAACGAGCTGCTGAGGAACCCGGATCGGCCGGCGCCTGTGGTACTAATCGACCCCCCGCCGGTTCGCGAACGTTGCGCGCTCGCGTTCAGATCAAGGGTCGGGAAATAGCCGGCGCGAGCCTGCGCGACGATCCATTCCGCCTGCTGAAAGGCCGCCTCGGCGGCTTTGAGGTTCTGGTTGGAAATGTCGATCTGTTTTTCCAGATCGTCGAGCAGCGGGTCCTTGTAGATCGACCACCAGGCGCCACGGTCGATCCCGTCGAGCGGCTCGCCGACTTTCCAGCCCGCTTCCTTGTACTGCGCCGGCACAGGAGCCTCGGGTCGCTGGTAATCCGGCCCGACGGTGCAAGCCGAGACCCAAGGGACCCCGGCCGCGATACCTGCAAGCAGGCCTCTGGTAAACATTGTCGCGCCGCTGATGCCCGCTATATGCGAACACTTTTCCTTTCTTGGCACTTCGGTCACTGAAATGTGAGATGCGCTCTGCTCGGTGAGAGTCTATCTCTGCAGCTGTTACAAACAAGCAATGACAATTTCGGGGGAGAGAGCTGTCATGCGCATGAAATACCTTCTCACCGCCATCGTCGTAACTATCCTGGCCTTCCCGGTTGCCGCGCAGAACCCGCCGACGCGTATCCGCGGCACGGTCGAGAAGCTCGACGGCCAGGCCCTGACGGTCAAGTCGCGCGAGGGACAGCAAGTGACGATCACCCTCGCCCCGAACGTCGCCGTGGCCTATCTCGTCAAGAAAAGCCTCGCCGATATCAAAGCCGGCGACTTTGTCGCGTCGACTTCGATGAAGGGGACTGACGGCAAGAATCATTCGATCGAGCTGCGCATCTTTCCCGAGGCGCTGCGTGGCGTGGGCGAGGGACAATACGCCTGGGATCTCGCTCCGGAGAGCCTGATGACCAACGCCACAGTGTCCGGCGTCACCGGCGCGCCGCAAGGTCAAACCTTGAAGGTCACCTACAAGGGCGGCGAATCGGAACTCGTCGTCGGACCCGAGACGCCGATCTTCGGTTATGGCACGGGCGACATGAGCCTGCTGAAACCCGGCGCGGCGGTTTTTATCGTGGCCCAGAAGCAGGCCGACGGCACTTTGACGGCCGCCCGGGTGACGGCCGAAAAGGATGGCGTCAAACCGCCGATGTAGCGGTTGCGCGACGCTGTTCAGCGCAAAATCGAAAACGTCGAAGTTGCGCAGCCGGCGCGTCGCCGCGAGGCGGTGGTATTCGGGGGACAGCCGCCGCGACACGATAAAGGGCACGCGCTGCTCGCCGAGACCGAGCGGGGCTGGGGGCTCTTCATCGCGACCGGCTTCGGTCGCACACCCGTCCAATCGCCGCTTTCAGCTCGTCGGAGCGATACGGCTTCTGCAATATGGGTCGATCGCAGTAAGCCGGGTGCAGGCCGGCGCTGCCGTAGCCTGTCGCGAAGATAAAGGGAATGCCCCGCGCTTCGAGCGCCGCGGCGATCGGATAGACGTCGCGGCCATTGATATTGACATCCAGCACAGCCAAGTCGATCGCCTCTCGCTCGACCATTTCCAACCCCTTTTCGAGGCGTGCGACGGGTCCCGCGACTTGATGGCCCAGATCGGTAAGCATCGTCTCCAGAAGGAGGGCGACCATCATCTCGTCCTCGACCAGAAGAACGCGCAATCCACACAAACTGTCGCCGCGCTGCTCAGCCGACATGCCGCCGCTCCGCATTGCGCAGGGGTATCTCCATCTCGCAGACCAATCCTGTCGGGGCGAAGTCCAGCTCGACGCGGCCATCCAGTTCGAGAGACAAGCTGCGCTCTATCACGGTCAATCCGAAGCCTCTGCGTTCGGCTTTTTTCACCGGGGGACCGCCGCTTTCGCGCCATTTCAATCGGAGCGTACCCTCCTCAAGCGGCCCCGAAATGTCCCACGTCACGCAAACTTTGCCTCCGACTGTCGACAGAGCCCCGTGTTTTGCGGCGTTTGTTGCCAGTTCGTGTAAGGCCAGACCCAGCGCCAGCGCCGTCTTCGGCCAAATCTCGAAGTCGGGGCCCTCCACCGTGAGGGGCGCACCGTCCGCGGACCGAAACGGATCGAGTTCTTGCAACAGCAGTTCGCGCAACGATGCTCCCTCCCAACTCGTGCGCGCGAGGAGATCGTGCGTTCGGGAGAGCGCGATCAGGCGAGCTTCAAAGCTCTCTCGGCTGTCCATGCCGGAGGAACCGGTCAGCGTGTGCACGGCAATTGATTGGACCGTCGCAAGGGTGTTCTTGACCCGGTGATTCAGCTCGCTGAGCAGCAACTGCTGTCGTTGCTCCGCGCGCTTGCGCTCCGATATGTCTGTAACCGACGCAACCCAACCGCTGATGCTGGCATCGTGCTCTTCGTAGGGCGCGTAGACGACGTGTATCCAGTTTGGGCTATGAGCGCTCCAAGGAAGTTCGGCTTCATATTCGACCCGCTCGCCCTTGAGCACCCGATCGATGTAGGGGCGGATCGTTTCGAACGCCTCCTCTCCCATTACGTCGACAATCGGACGGCCGACGATGTGCTCGAGCGGAACGCCGGCCAGCTCCGCATATGCCGGATTCGCCCAGACATAGCGCAGGTCGCGGCTGCAGTGCGTGAGACCCGTGGCCAGTGTATGGGTAGTCTGTCGCAATTCGGTTGCAAGACTTCGTAAAGCTTCTTCGGCGCGTTTTCGCTCCAAATAATCCGCCGCTTGGCGCGCCAGCAGGTCTGTCAGCTGTAGCTCGCCTTCCCTGGGCCGATGCAGCGTGTCGAAGTGCGTCGAAAGCATTCCCAGGATTTCACCCGCGCTACTGATCAGAGGCGTGGAATAGACTGCGCGCACCCCGGCCTCGATCAGTACGTCGAGCGCCGGTTGCCCCTCAAAAATCTCGCTCTGCCTGACGTCTTCGACAACGATGCGCTTTGCCGTTTTTAATGCAGCACCGCAGGTTGCCGCTTCCCCAGGTCGAACGTTCGCAAAAAAGCTTAGGAACGGCTTGTCGAACCCGCGCTGCGCGGCGAGCACGAGCGATCCGGATGCGACATCGAGCAGCTGAATATTTCCCTTGTCCGCGCCGGTTAAGGCGATCGCCGCCTCCAGAATTCCAGCAAGACAATCTTCGAACCGGCTATCCGCGCGGACGCACAGATGGCCGACTTCGAGAAGCCGCGTCATCGCTCGTTGGTCCGCGGCGATACGCTCCTCCAGACACTGGCGTGTTTCCTCGCCCATGTCGGAGCTGTCCTGAACCATCACCATCATTCGTTGGTGATATCCCACGGCCTCTCCACCATCTCTGTTTTCGAGCCGATCCACATCGCATCATATCATGAGAAGGCTATCATCTGCGATGTCCGACCCAAATCGAAACAAAAGGACGGGTTCCACCCGCCGCGACGTCAAGTTGGGCCCCTGGCAATGAGTGCTATGAGGCTTTGTCAGGCTAACCGGGCAGCCCGAAAGCGAGGCCGAGGGTAGGCTGGCGCGACGGCTGAAACACCATGGAGCCTGCGTTGACTCACGTAGCTGTTGCTTTTATTGGGGTTATCTCTTTGGGTGGTTCTCGATGATGATCCGAAACATCCGAGGAACTAAACGTGCCGACACCTGAGGACGATCCAGCGGGGCGGTTTGGCGGCACATCGGAGCACCAGCCGGAGGACAATCGTGGCGTCTGGTTGTGGGTGATCTACCGAGCGGACATCCATGTGCTCGGGGCCATACGGCGGGCGACACGTTTGCATTGGAGTGCCGATGGGGCCAAAGAGGAAGTCTGTGGGGTGGTTAATCGGCTTTGGTCCTCTCGGGGGGCCGAAACTGAAGCGCGCGATTGGGACCGTGCGGACGAAGCCACCTGGGTGTGGCGGTCAAAGGATTATGTCTCTGTAGTGTGGAGCATTCGATTGCCCGAGGGACAAGCGAGCGACGCCGAGCGCGTGACTGGCTGATTTCCGTAAATCTGTCCCATCGGGAATGGCACCGTCATCCGATGGACCCGGACTCAGGCCTGCGCCGGTTTGGGCCGTTTGCCAGGTAATGTCGCAACATCCGCCGGTCTCGCCGAAGGCGATGCGCATGTGATCCGTAATGCTAGCGGTCGCGCCATGGTATTCCGGCACGGTACCTTTACAGCGCCGCCTCGACAAAGCGACGATTGTCACGGGCGGTGGCACCGACGCCCAGCTTGCCGGGAAGCAGGTCGTTGATCCGTTCCCACTGGTCGTCGCGAAGTCCATAACGGGTCATGCGCCAGCCTTCTACAAAGCCGACTCTGCATAATTCACATAAATTTCCGCTGAGGTAGACTCTTTTTATTACTATGCCGCTCGCCTGCGGCGGACCCGATACGGTTTCCAATCTCCAATGGCTAACAGTTGCCGACGCCAAGACGAAGGATCAATGGGAACGCAAGGCGTGCGCTCGTTAGGACAAACTCGCTTTGGACGGACGCAATTACTTAACATTTGATCCATACTTT
>Ga0310916_10000244_pt1 | contig 28781 bp, 28 predicted proteins | sample GREbulkMGLF176_FD_203444 | JGI IMG/M metagenome (GOLD analysis project Ga0310916, IMG submission 203444) | Lab enrichment of tropical soil microbial communities from Luquillo Experimental Forest, Puerto Rico - GRE.bulkMG.LF176 | ecosystem: Environmental > Terrestrial > Soil > Tropical forest >...
TGCCGATCGAGGACGTCGCCCCGGCCGGGATGCTGAAGGCGCGACGGGAGAGTGAAGCGATGGCCAATGCGAGCGCGACCCGGGAGGCGCAGCCATGAGCCAGCTGAAGATCACCCAGGTGCGCAGTACGATCGGAGCCCGCTGGAAACAGCGCGAGAGCCTGCGCACCCTGGGTCTGCGTCGGATTCGGCATTCGGTGATCCGCGAGGACGACCCACAGACCCGCGGCCTGATCGCGGTGGTGCGCCACCTGGTCGAGGTTGAGGAGGCCAAATGACGATCAAGCTGCACGATTTAAAGCCCGCGCGCGGGTCGAAGACCCCGCGCACCCGGGTTGGTCGTGGTGAAGGCTCCAAGGGCAAGAGCGCGGGCCGGGGCACCAAGGGCACCAAGGCCCGCAAGGGCGTGCCGGTGGCCTTCGAGGGCGGGCAGATGCCGATTCACATGCGGCTGCCCAAGCTCAAGGGGTTCCGCAACCGGTTCCGCACCGAGTACGCGATCGTGAACGTCGGTGACATCAACCGGCTCTTCCCCAAGGGCGGCACCATCGGGGTGGACGACCTGGTGGCCAAGGGTGCGGTTCGCAAGAACTCTTTGGTGAAGGTCCTCGGCGACGGCGAGCTGAGCGTCAAGGTCGAGCTGTCCGCGCACAAGTTCAGCGGCAGCGCACGCGAGAAGATCACCGCCGCAGGCGGTTCCGTCACCGAGCTGTAGATTTCGCTGCTCGCGCCATTAACCCAGCTGCGGGATCACCTCTGCGGCAAGGCGTTCCATCTGCTCGCGGTTTTCGTTGACGTCGGCGCCGACCGGGTTGAGCAGGAGCATCTCCGCGCCGGCGTCGATCACCGCACGTAGCCCGCGGGCGACGTCGTCGGGTGTGCCCGACACCGGAACCGAGTCGATGCCCGGCATCTGGCCGTAGATGCGCCCCAGCCCGGCGAGCACCCGCTCACGGGCCCGCGCCGCGTCGTCGTCGACCATCAAATAGACGCGCTTGCCAATCGTGAAGTGCGCGGGATCTTTCCGCTGTTCGTCAAGTTCATTACGCACAACGGTCGCGGCTGCGGCGAAAGCTTCGGTGGTCGACGAGCCCGCGCCCAAAAACGAGTCGCCGTGTCGCACCGCCCTGGCCAGCGCCTTACGAGCTTGGCCGCCGAACCAGATCGGCGGATGCGGCCGCTGCACCGGCTTGGGCTGGATGGGAACGTCGTCGATGTCGCGGAACCGGCCGTGAAACGTCACCTTCGGCTCGTCGGACCAGGCCGCCTTCATGAGTTCCAGGCCCTCGGTGAAATACGAGATGTAAGTGGCCTTGTCGACGCCGAAGGCGGCGAAGTTGCGGAAGCCACCGCCGGTTCCCACGCCAACGTCCAGCCGTCCGTGGCTGAGCCGGTCGACGGCGGTCGCCGCCGAGGCCAACTGAAGCGGATCATGCAATGACGTCACCAGCACGGCGACCCCGAGGCGCAGTCGCTCGGTGCAGGCGGCGCAATACGCCAGCAGCTCCAACGGCGCCAGCAGCGGTGCCTCGCCGATGACCTGCTCGAGCACCCATCCACCCTCGAACCCGAGCTCCTCGGCGCGGGCAAGGTAGGCGCGCAGGCCGGGAGTGTCGAACGCATCGTAGTCCAGTTGGGGAATCGCGATCGAGAACCTCACCCGTCCACCGTACGGGGGCCGATCGGTAGGCTGCGAATATGTTTGGTTTTCTGCCCTCTGTTCCCGGCTTCCCAAATTTGGGGGATGATGTGCGCGGCCTGGTCAACCGGTTCGATACCGCACGCCACCACGGCGTACCCAACGGCTGCGTGCTGGAGTTCGACCTGCGCTCGGTGCCACCGGAGACGCCGGGCTTCGACCCGCTGGCGCTCATCACCGGCGGCAGCCGACTGATGGCGCTGCGCGACACCATCGCCGCGATCCACCGTGCCGCCGAGGACCCGCGGGTCGCCGGGCTGATCGCCCGCGTGCAGCTTGGGGCGTCGCCGCCGGCGGCGGTCCAGGAGCTGCGGGAGGCCATCGCCGCCTTCAGCGCCGTCAAACCGTCGCTGGCCTGGGCCGAGAACTATCCGGGCACGCTGTCGTACTACCTCGCTTCGGCGTTCGGCGAGGTCTGGATGCAGCCCTCGGGAAGCGTCGGGCTGATCGGCTTCGCGAGCAATGCCACGTTCCTGCGGGACGCGCTCGACAAGGCGGGGATCGAAGCACAGTTCGTCGCGCGGGGCGAATACAAGTCGGCGGCAAACGTTTTCACCGAGGATGGCTTCACCGAGGCCCACCGCGAGGCCGTGACTCGGATGCTGGAAAGCATGCAAGAGCAGGTGTGGCAAGCGATCGCCGAATCGCGCAAGGCCGATCCCGATGCGCTCGATGAGTGGGCGGACCAGGCCCCGCTGTTGCGCGACGACGCAGTGGCCTCCGGCCTGGTCGACCGGATCGGATACCGCGACGAGGCCTATGCCCGCATAGCGGAAATGGTTGGTGTGGAGGATGTTTCAGACGAGGAAGCACCGCCCCGGCTCTTCCTGGCGCGTTACGCCGGTGCGGCCCGGCCACGACTGGCCCCGCCCATGCCGCCGGTTCCCGGCCGCCGGCCCAAGCCGACGTTCGCGGTGGTCACCCTCGACGGCGCGATCGTAAACGGACGTGGTGGCCCGCAATTCCTGCCGTTCGGCCCCTCTGCCGCCGGCGGTGACACCATCGCCGCCGCACTGCGGGAGGCCGCCGCCGACGACGCGGTGTCGGCGATCGTGCTGCGGGTGGCCAGTCCCGGAGGATCGGTCACCGCGTCGGAGACCATCTGGCGCGAGGTGATAAGGGCCCGCGAACGCGGCAAGCCGGTGGTGGCGTCGATGGGTGCGGTTGCCGCCTCCGGCGGCTACTACGTCTCGATGGGCGCCGACGCGATCGTGGCCAATCCTGGCACGATCACCGGCTCGATCGGTGTGCTCACCGGGAAGCTGGTGGTTCGCGACCTGAAGGACCGGCTGGGAGTCGGGTCGGATACCGTGCGCACCAACGCCAATGCCGACGCCTGGTCGATCGACGCGCCGTTCACACCGGAGCAGCGGGCACGTCGGGAGGCCGAGGCGGACCTGTTCTACACCGACTTCGTGGAACGCGTCGCCGAAGGCCGCGGGTTGAGTACCGAAGCCGTGGATGTCGTTGCGCGGGGACGGGTCTGGACCGGGGCCGATGCGCTGGAGCGTGGCCTGGTCGACGAACTCGGTGGGTTCCGCACCGCGGTGCGCCGAGCCAAAGTCCTTGCCGGCCTGGACGAGGACACCGAAGTCCGCATCGTCAACTACCCGAGTTCCTCGCTGCTTGACATGGTGCGACCCAGAGCCTCGTCGCAGCCGGCCGCGGCGTCGCTGCCGGACGCGTTGGGGGCCCTGCTGGGCCGCTCGATCGCCGGGATCCTGGACAACGTCGAGCAGACGTTGAGCGGTGCGAGCGTGTTGTGGCTAGGGAAGTCGCGCTTCTGACCGGTTGTCAGCCGGCAAGCCTGCCGCTGATGAAGATGATCTCGCCGAGCGGATCGTCGTGTTCCGGAGCGAGCGCCTCGATGCCGTTGCGCTGGAACAACTCCGTCCGCGTCACTCCCTCGACATCCCACCCCGTGATGCCCAGATAGTCGACCACGTGGTTGCGTTCGCCGGCATAGACCAGCGACGCCATGTCGATGTCGAAGCCGTGCTCGCGGAAGGAACCGGTCATCTCCCGAACCCGTTCGGCGTCGAAATCGACGATGCCGGGCACGAATTCGGTGGCGACCGTGCTGCCGGGCGCGCTGAGTGCGGTGATGCTGTCGAACAACCGGTCCTGGGCCTCCGGCGGCAAATAGATCAGCCGACCCTCGGCCAACCAGGCGGTCGGTGCCGTCGTGTCCAGCCCGGCCGCCCGCAGCGCAGCCGGCCAGTCGTCGCGCAGGTCGATCCCCACGGTGCGGCGGTCGGCGGCCGGGGCTGCGCCGAGGTCCTCCAGGGTGCGGGTCTTGAACTCGATCACCTGTGGTTGGTCGATCTCGTAAACCACCGTGCCGTCCGGCCAGGGCAGTCGGTAGGCACGCGCGTCCAAACCCGACGCGAGTATCACCGCTTGCCGCACCGCGCCGCCGGTTCGCTCCAGGTTTTCAACGAAGTAATCGTCGAAATACTTGGTGCGCACCGCCATTCCGTCGATCATCGCCTGAAGGCGCTCCGGCGTGGCGTTCTCGATCGCGGCCAGATCGAGCTCACCGTCCAGCAGCTTGGTGAAGAAATCCAACCCGACCGCGCGCACCAGCGGTTCGGCGAACTGATCGTTGATCAAACCTCGGGGATCCCTCGTCGCCATGGCGCGCTCGGACGCGACGAAGGTCGCGGTGGCGCCGACGCTGGAGGCCAGATCCCAATCGTCGTCGTCAGTGCGTGGCATGGGAAGACCCTAACCAAACGCTATTTAAGGGTCGCCGCCACGTAGCTCATGTCGCCGAACGCGGCCGCCATCTCATCCTCGGGGAACTCAAAACCGTTGCGCGCATACAACTCCCGCGCGGGATGGGGCGTCACCTGCCAGCCCTGGCCCGTCAGGTAGTCGACGACGACGCTGCGCTCGCCGCGGTAGAACAGGTCGGCCGCGTTGAGGTCGAAGCCGAAGCGCTGCCACCGCTCGGAGATGCGCTGCAAACGGTCACCGGAAAACGCGTTGGGGTCCGGCACGTGCTCGGTGGCGAGCCGGCTGCCCGGCGCGCTGAGCGCGGTGATGTTGTCGAACAGTCGGTCCTGAGCCTCCGGCGGCAGGTAGGGCAGCAGCCCTTCCGCGCTCCATGCCGTCGGCTGCGTGACGTCAAACCCGGCCTCCCGCAACGCCGCGGGCCAGTCCTCCCGCAGGTCGATCGCGACGGCACGGCGTTCGGCGGTCGGGTCGGCGCCGAGATCGGCCAGCGTGTTGGTCTTGAACGCGATGACCTGAGGCTGGTCGATCTCGTAGACCACCGTGCCCGCGGGCCACCGCAGTCGGTAGGCCCTGGTGTCGAGTCCGGAAGCCAGGATCACCGCCTGCCGTATGCCGTCTTTGGCGGCGCCGGTGAAGAAGTCGTCGAAAAACCTTGTGCGTACTGCCATCTGCTCAGCCCTGGCTTTGCGGTCGAACAGCGGGTCATCCTCGAAATCGAGCTCGCCGTCGATGATGCGGACGAACGGCTCCAACCCCACGGCGCGGACCAGCGGATCGGCCAGCGGATCGTCCAGTAGCGCATCGGGCCCCTGCGAGGCAACGGCGCGGGACGCCGCGACCATGGTGGCCGTCGCTCCCACGCTGGATGCCGGCCCCCAGCTGTCACCGTCGGTGCGTCCCTTGCCCAGGGTGCCGCTGACGTAGAGCAGGTCGCCCATGCGCATGTCGTCGTCCGTAAGCGGCGCAAGCCCGTTGGCCTCGAACAAGTCTCGGATGCTGATGCCGTCGAACGCCCAACCGCGGTCGCCCAGATAGGGAGCCGCTTCGTTGCGGTCGCCGAAGTAGACGAGCCCCGCCATGTCGAGATCGAATCCGTGCGCGCGCCACCGTTCGGAGATGGTTTGCATGCGCTCCTTCATCTTGTCCTCGTGACCGGGCTCCGGGTTGGGCGCGCTTTCGGTGGCGAACCGGCTGCCCGGGGCGCTGAGCTCGGTGATGGTGTCCAGCAGGCGGTCCTGTGCATCCGGGGGCAGGTAGCCGAGGAGGCCCTCGGCGCTCCATGCCGTCGGCAGCGCCGGGTCGAACCCGGCGGCACGCAACGCGGCGGGCCAGTCGTCGCGCAGATCGATGGCCACGACCCGCCGCTCGGCGGTCGGCGCGGCGCCCAGCTCGGCCAGCGTGCGGGATTTGAATCCGATGACCTGTGGCTGGTCTACCTCATAGACCACCGTCGAGGAGGGCCACGTCAGCCGGTACGCGCGGGAATCCAGCCCCGAGGCCAGGATCACGACCTGCTTGATGCCGGCCTTCGTCGCGGCCAAAAAGAACTCGTCGAAGAACTTGGTGCGCACCGCCATGTTGTCGGCCATGCGGGACATGGCCCCGGCGGACCCGGTCGCGCCGTCGTGAACGTCGTTCAAGTCGTTCGGGTTGACCTCGCCGGTCGCCAGCCGGGTGAGGAGGTCCACACCGACGGCCCGGACCAGCGGCTCGGCGTACGGGTCGTTGATCAGCGGACGATCGGCGCGGGTGGCCATCGCGCGGGCCGCCGCGACCATCGTCGCGGTCACGCCGACGCTGGATGCGAGGTCCCAGGTGTCTCCCTCATACCTGGTGGAAGTCATGTTTTGCCCCTATCGGATGAAGTTAGGCCATCTCGGCTAATAATTAGATAGTATAACAAGCTGTTCGCCCCCACTGTACGCTTCGGCGGATTCGCGGCAACCTTGACTGATGGCGTACGCGGCGGCGGGCAAGCGGGTGCTCATCACGGGTGCCTCGTCGGGTTTGGGGGCCGCCCTGGCTCGACAGCTCGCCGCCCGCGGAGCGGTGGTGGGGCTGGTCGCGCGCCGGCGAGATCGCCTGGGCGAGGTGCTGGCCGACTGCCGGCGGACCTCGCCGGGGTCGGCGATGTTGGTGGCCGACCTGGCCGACACCTCGAAGCTGCATGACCTGGCGCTGCGGGCATGGGACGTTCTCGGCGGCATCGATGTGCTGATCAACAACGCCGCCATCCCGAAGCGCCGGCCCGTCACCGCCCTGGATCCGGACGAGGTGGAGAACGTCATGCGGGTCAACTTCTTCGCACCGATGCGGCTGACGCTGGCCCTGTTGCCGAGGATGCTGGCGCGCGGCGGGGGCGTGATCGTCAACGTGTCGAGCGTCGGCGGCCGGCTCGGGATCATCCACGAATCCGCTTACTGCGCAAGCAAGTTCGCACTGTGCGGCTGGAGCGAGGCGATGGCCGTGGACCTCCATGGCAGCGGGATCTCGGTGAAGCTGATCGAGCCCGGCCCGGTCGACACCGAGATCTGGGATCAGCCGGGCAGCGAGGAGCCCCTCTACCAGGGGCCCAAGGTGCCCGCCGATGTGGTGGCCGAGGGGATCATCGACGCGCTGGGCAGCGACAAGTTCGAGCACTACGTCCCGGACATGAAGGCGGTGGTCGACGCCAAGAACGCCGACATCGACACGTTCATCGCCGGCGTCGCGGGCATGGCACCGCGATGAAGGCGCTCGTCTATGGTGTGCCTCCGGAGCCTTTCGCGGCTCCCGATGACGCCAACACGCTGACCAAGAACCTGGCCCGCAGCCCGACCGCGCTCCGGCAGGTGCCGGATCCGCAACTGCCCCATGGGGATTGGGTGATCACCCGGCCGCGGCTGACCGGCATCTGCGGGTCGGACTCCAAGCAGATCCTGATGGATTTCGGCGAAGACGATGCGGACAACGCCATGGCCGCCTTCTGTTCGTTTCCCCAAGTCATGGGCCACGAGGTGGTCGCCGACGTGGTCGAGGTGGGGCCCCGGGCCCGGGGGCTGGACGTCGGGCGGCGCGTTGTGCTCAACCCGTGGCTGTCCTGCGGGCCGCGCGGTATCGAGCCGCGCTGCCCCGCCTGCGAAAGCGGCGACTACAGCCTGTGCTGGAGCTTCACCGACGGCGACATCAAGCCGGGCATCCATACCGGCGTGTCCGCCGACGTGACGGGCGGATACGCCGAATTGATGCCGGCCCACGACAGCATGCTGTTTGCCGTTCCCGAGTCGATTACCGACGAGTTGGCCGTGTTCGCCGACCCGTTTTCGGTGTCCCTGCACGCGATCACCCGCCACCCGCCGCCCCGCTCGGGCCGGGTCCTGGTCTACGGGGCCGGCTCGCTGGGGTTGTGTGCGGTCGCGATCCTGCGGGCGCTCTACCCCGACGTGGCCGTGGCGGTGGTGGCCCGCTTCGAGGCGCAGGCGGAGCTGGCCCACCGGTTCGGGGCAGCTTTAGTGGTGGCGCACGAACCCCGCCTGGCCGTCATCGAGGAGCTGGTCGCCTGGGGCGGTGGCCGGCTGCGCCAGCCGCTGCTGGGCCTGCCGATGGCCCATCCCGGGGCGGTCGACGTCGTCTACGACACCGTGGGCAAGCCCGAGACGTTCGAAGTCGGGGTGCGGGTCCTGCGCTCGCGGGGGACGTTGGTGAAGGCCGGTGTCCACGCACCCGGGCGGTGGGAGTGGAGCCCGCTGTATTTCAAGGAGATCAGCTGGGTGGGCAGCAACGCCTTCGGCATCGAGGAGGTCGATGGCGAGCGCAAGCACGCCATCGCCCATTACCTCGACCTGGTCGCGGCGGGCCGGGTGGACCTAGGGCCCATGTTGACCCATACCTTCCGGCTGGAGCGTTGGCGCGACGCCTTTCTCGCGATCGCCAACCAGGGCGAGAGCGGCGCCGTGAAGGTGGCTATCGACCAGCGCTAGGCCAGGAGTCGGGGGCAACTCAGACCGTCAGTGCCCCTTGGGATCCGGTGATAGGCAAGTCAATCGGGGTGATGACGCCCGGTGCCGCGTCACAAAGGAACGGTATGGCGTTGACCGCCGCGACGGCGGTGCTGTCCATCAATACGGTCATCACGTCCTGTCCGGGATGGCCGAACCGGATCGTCGCGTCGACGTACGGTTCGCCTTCAATCACGACGCTGAAACCCTTGGGGTCGACCCATTGTGGGTCGAGCGCGTCGTCGCTCATGGTCCAGCAAATGGCTAGCTCGACCACTGGGCGGCCGCCGCGATAGCCGCGATAGGTTCGGCGTTGGCCCCCGGCGGTGCCGGTGGCGTAGTCCACCCAGCCCAGATTCAGATCCCGGGTCAGCACGGCGGGCTCGACGAATGCCTCCTTGGAGTCGAGCTCGGTACCCAGCATGGTGGCGATCATGTCCAGCGTCTCGAAGTAGCCCAGGCCGTATCGTTGCGCCTCCGGGTCAAGATGCGTCACCCGCTCACGGGGTCGTTTGCCGAATCCGAGGACCTTCCACACGTCCTGTACGGGATAGGTTGTGCAGTCCAATGTTTCGACGAGTTTGACGCTGTGAACCCGCGGGCAGGCACCTGTGAGGAAGCCGGCGACGACGTTGATGAAGCCCGGCTCGAATCCCGTGCCCAGGAAGGTCGCGCGTCCCTGTTGCGCCGCCTCCTCGAGCGTCGGGAGTTCGGCCGGGTGGTGCGTGCCGGTCAGGAAGTCTCCCGTGGTGACCACGTTGATACCGGAGCGCAGCATCCTGGTCACCAGGTCGTAGTCGATGACGCGGGGCATGTAGTTCACGCAGTCTGGCGCCAGGTCGAGCAACGTGTCGACATCGTTCGTCGCGGTCACTCCGGTCGCGTGCCGGTCCGCGAGTACCCCCGCGTCGCGCCCTACCTTCTCCGCGCCCAAGGCATGGACGCCAACCACGTCGAAGTCGTCGCGGTCGAGCAGGATACCGAGGGCTCGCTTTCCGATGTTGCCGGTTGACCACTGAACCACGCGGTAGGGTGCCATGGCATCAACCGTAACCGCGATATGAGGGGAAACCATTGACGGCAGACGGCGGCGCCGTCGAGGTCGCGTTCGATCAGCGCTAGGCGGGGCGCGTGGCGCGATAGGAGGTGAGTCGGCCAACGAAGCGGTGCCGCTGCGTGGCGACCGTCGTGCAGTCGAACCCCGCCTTACGTAGCAGTGGAGGAATCGCGTCGCCGAGGTTCCCGGCGCTACCTACGGTTGCGCTAATTGCTGGCCGGCACGTTGCGCACCCCGTCGATTGCTATGGCAATGGCGCGTTCGACTGCGACGCGTAGTCGCTCGGTGGCATCGCCTTCCTGCAGGCAGACGAGTGCGGCGGCGATCGCCGCACCCATGACTGAGCCGATGACGGCGGCTGCGGCTGCCAGGTCGAGCGTGTCGGAGTAGGCGCGCTGCAGCGCACGGGCGAGCTGGGTTTCTGCCAGAAAATAGCGGTGCAGGGTGGCCGCTTGGACCGCGGGCACGGACATGACCATGGGGAGCCGGACTGCCGCCAGGCCACCATCGACTTCCTCGGTCAGGGCGTCGGCCAGCATGTGCTGCATCGCGGCCACGAGGACATCAGCCATCTGATCATCGGGCCGGCGCTGCTCGATCAGGGCCACTGCGACGTCGATCCGGCGGGATAGGTGAGGGAAAAGGACCTCATCCTTGCTCGCGAAGTAGTTGAAGAATGTCTTCGTGGAAACCCCTGCGGCGGATGCGATTTCGGCGACCGTGGTCCGCTCGTAGCCGTTTTCCCCGAACAGCCGCATGGCCGCGCTGATCAGCTCCTGCCTGGTCTGCTGTCGCTTGCGTTCGCGCAGGCTCATCTCGTTTGCCGTTGCTGTCCCTTTCCAATTATTTACATCCGATGTAATATTATAGTCGATGTAAACAAAGTCAAGGCAACTCGCCGGAGAGGAGCCGGTCATGGAACGGTTCGAGGACGCGGTGGCGATCGTCACCGGCGGCGGAATGGGTCTGGGCGAGGCGCTGTGTGAGGAGCTCGGACGCCGGGGCGCGACGGTCGTGGTCGCCGATATCGACGGCGGCGCCGCACAACAGGTAGCGGGTCGCCTGACGCAGGCCGGCACGCAGGCAGTTGCTGTGCCGGTCGACGTGGCAAACCAGATCGAGGTGGCGCAGCTGATTGAGAACACCGTCGCCGAATACGGACGCGTCGACTACATGATCAACAATGCCGGCATCGCGATCGGCGGCGATTCCCGCGACCTCTCGTTGCAGCAGTGGCGTCACGTGCTCGATGTCGACTTGCTGGGCGTGGTGCATGGGACCGTGCACGCCTACCAGATGATGGCGCGCCAGGGCCATGGGCACATCGTCAACATCTCTTCGCTCACTGGGCTGATTCCCCAGCCGGGCAATGCTGCGTACTGCACGAGCAAGCATGGGATCGTCGGGCTTTCGCTTTCGCTGCGGGCTGAGGGAGCCGACCTGGGCGTGAAAGTAAGTGCAGCATGTCCAGGCGACATGAAAACGAAAATCTACGACAACATGGTCGTGGTCAACATGCCGCGCGAGCAGGTGGCGACGTTAAGCCGGCGCACCCACTATCTGATGCCCCAGATGAGCGCCCAGGCCGCGGCCCGCGCGATCCTGCGGGGCGTGGACCGGAATCGGCCGCTGATTGTGTTTCCCGTTGTGGTTCAGGTCATCTGGCACCTATACCGCCGGTTTCCCGGCCTGTTCTATCGGATCAATACCCATCGCATGAGGCTGTTCCGCGGCCTTCGAGCAGTCCCCGGCGGACAAGAGGACGGCTGAATCTCTGGCTCAGAGTTGTTGTCTGCTAGAGGGATTCGATGTCCAGCCAGCGGTCGATGTCGAATTGGTCCGCGACGGCGCGGATCGTTGCGCCTCCGCGACCGGGATAGTGCGCGGGTATCAGGGCGGCTTTTGCCTGCACGGCCTCGACGAATATCCGCCGGCGGGTGATCGCCGCAGCGGAGGCGTCGACGTCGAAGGCGCAGGCGTCGGCGGGTCGGCGCAGTTGCAGCGGGCTGTGGGTGAGATCGCCCACGAAGATCGCCGGCAGACCCGCATCCAGCCACAGCACCGAGCTGCCCGGTGTGTGTCCAGGCGCGGGCCGCAGCCGCAGTGACTGACTGATCTGGAAGTCATCCGACCATTGGACGAGCTGTCCCGCCTCGTCGATGGGTCGCACGCTGTCCGCGAACACGAGCTGGTTACCGCGCTGCTGGGCCTCTTCCTCTTCGGTGCGCGGCGATTGCCTCGCCGCGACCCCATCGGGTCGAAAGTGGTGGTAGTCGGCGGCCGGCACCACATACCGGGCGTTGGGAAACGTCGGCACCCAAACGTCGTTGTCCAGCATGGTGTTCCAGCCGACGTGGTCGGAATGGATGTGGGTGTTGACCACCACGTCCACGGCGTCACGGTCGACGCCCGCCGACTGCAGCGCAGCCAGGAATCCGGTGTTCAGGTGATCCAGGGGTGGCATGTGCGGGCGCTGGCGATCGTTGCCGACGCCGGTGTCCACGATGACGGTCAACCCGTCGACCTCGATGACCCAGGTTTGGATCGCGATGTGCCACTGATCGGTCTCGGGGTCGAAGAAATCCGGCACCAGCAGGTCGGCGTTGTCCCGCCACTCCGACTGCGGCGTTCCACTGAAAAGGCGGGTGGCCAGGTCGAATTGAAATTCCTGCACCCGCGCGATGCTCGCGTTGCCAAACCGGACCCGACCCATCGCGCCTACATCGGGTTGGCACGCAGATAGCCGTAAACCATTGAGAAGTTTCGGTTCACGTCCTCAGGAATCGGCACGGGGCCACCGAGAGCCCTTGCGCCCCAAACTATTTGCGCGGTGCGCTCGACCAGGGCGGTGACGTGCAGGACCTTGTCCGGCCGCGGCCCCACGGCCACCAGGCCATGGTTGGCGATCAGGGCGGCGGCCCGGCCCTCGAGCGCCTTGACCGCGTTGGTGCCCACCTCGGGCGTGCCCGACGCGGCATAGTCGGTGCACCGAACATCGCCGCCGCAGTAGACGGCGAACTCGTCGATGCAGGCCGGGATCGGCTCGTGCGCGATTGCGAACATGGTCGCCCACACCGGATGGCTGTGAATCACGCTGCCGATGTCGTCGAACGCCTGATAGCAAGCCAGGTGCAGCCGCATCTCCGAGGACGGCGCTCGACCATCGGCGGCTCGCAGCACGGCGCCTTCCGGGTCGACCAGCACGATGTCGTCGAGCTGCATGTCGCGATAGTCGACCGACGACGGCGTGATGACGATATTGCCGTCGGAGCGCCGGGCCGAGATGTTGCCGGCGGTTCCCTCGACCAGACCCCGGCGCAGCATGTCCTTGGCCGCGTCCAGCACCGCGGTCTCCGGGTTGTCAGTGAATTTAGTGAACTTCATGAGGCCAGCACCTCCGGGTTGACGATGTGGGTGGGCGCCTCGCCCGACAGCAACGCTTCGAGGTCGTCGGCCACCATCTGCGCCTGCCGAGCCTCAGTGTCCCACGTGGCCCCTCCGATGTGCGGGGTCAGGACGACGTTCGGCATGCCCACCAGCGGGTGATCCGCGGGCAGCCATTCGCCGGCGAAGTGGTCCAGGCCGGCGGCGGCCACCTTGCCGCGGCGAAGCGCGTCGACGAGCGCATCGGTGTCGTGCAGCTGGGCGCGGGCGGTGTTGAGGAAGACCACGCCGTCGCGCATGGCCGCAAACTGCTCGGCGCCGATCATCCCGACGGTGTCGTCGGTGACCGGCATATGCAGGGACACCACGTCAGCCTCGGCCAGCAGCTCGTCGAGGCCGTGGCGGGCTTCGTCGTTGTACGGGTCGTGGGCGATGACCCGCATGCCCAACCCGGACAGCCGCCACTGCAATGCGCGGCCGACGGCGCCGAGGCCCACCAGCCCGGCGGTGCGTCCGGCGATCTCGGCGCCGCGGAATCGCTGATAGGGAATGATCCCGTCGCGAAACATGTTGCCGCTGCGGACATCCGCGTCCGCGGTCAGCACGTGGCGGGTGGCGGCCAGCAGCAGGGCCACCGCCAGCTCGGCGACCGCGTCGGCGTTGCGGGCCGGGGTGTTGAGCACTGGGATGCCGGCCGCGGTGGCTCCGTCGATGTCGACGTTGTTGGGGTCGCCTCGGGTGGACGCGATCGCGCGCAAGCCGAGGTCGAACACCGGACCGCGCACCGAGTCGCTTTCCACCACAACGACATCGGCGGCTTCGCCCGCGATCCGCTCGGCCAGTTGCTCGGCGCTGTAAATCCGCAGCGGGGTCGCATCGATCCACGGGTCGTACACGACGTCGACCAGCCGCTTTAGCTTGGCGAACCCCGGCCCGCGCAGGGGGGCCGTCACCAGGGCCCGCGGTCTTGACGTCACGATCCCCAATGCTGGCGTACGGTGACGCGCGTGTCACGTAAAGACATCACGATCGGCATTGACATCGGCAGCACCGCGGTCAAGGCGGTAGCCGCCGACGCCGACGGCCAAGTGACGGCGCGGGCACACATCCCGCACCAGTTGCGCGTGCCGGCCCCGGACCGGCTGGAGCACGATGCCGACGAGGCGTGGCGGCGTGGTCCATTAGCGGCCCTGGAACAGCTGGCCCCCGGGCCCGACGTACGGGCGGTGGCGGTTTCCGCGATGGTGCCCTCGTTGACCGCCGTCGACTCCGCCGGCAGACCGCTGACGCCGGGTCTGCTGTACGGCGACGGCAGGGGCCGGGTGCCGGGTGCCGATCAGCAGCCGCTTCCGGCGCTGGGCGAGGCCGCGGAGTTTCTGCGCTGGACGGCCGCCCAAGCGCCCAACGCGGCCGGATACTGGGCGGCACCCGCGGTGGCCAACCACGCCCTGGCGGGCGAGGCGGTGATCGACGTCTCCACGGCCGCGACGGCGTTTCCCCTGTACGACGTGACCGGCTGGAACGCGGCGGCGTGCGCCGACCGCGGCGCGACCGTCGAGCAGCTGCCGCGTGTGGCGGACATCGGGACGAGCGTCGGTCAGGTGCGGGGGACCGGGGCCATATTGGCGAGCGGAGCTGTCGATGCCATCTGCGAACAGATCGTGGCCGATGCCGACCACGGCGGCGACGTGCTGGTGCTGTGCGGCACCACTCTGATCGTGTGGACGACGGTCTCGGAGGCCCGCCAGGTGCCCGGCCTGTGGACCATTCCGCACACCGCCCTGGGTAAGAGCAAGATCGGCGGAGCCAGCAACGCGGGCGGGCTGTTCCTCGGCTGGGTGGACCGTGTTGTCGGACCGGGCGACCCGACGACCGTCGAGCCGCGCCGGGTACCCGTGTGGTCGCCCTACATACGCGGGGAGCGCACACCGTTCCACGACCCGGATCGTCGCGCGATCCTGGATGCCCTCGATCTCACGCATGACGCAGCCTCGCTGCGCAGGGCCGCCTACGAGGCGTCCGGCTTCGTCGTCCGTCAGCTCATCGAGCTGAGCGGAGCGCCGGTGGCGCGCATCGTGGCCGCCGGTGGCGGCACCCGGGCCCGTCCGTGGATGCAGGCCATCGCCGACGCGACGGGGCGGCCGGTGGAGGTGTCCGCGGTGGCCGAGGGGGCGGCCCTGGGAGCGGCCTTCCTTGGCCGCATGGCGGCCGGTCTGGAAACCTCGATCGCCGATGCCGCCCGCTGGGCGTCGACCGAGCAGGTTGTCGAGCCCGATCCCGCCTGGGCGGCGGCGATCGAGGATCGCTATCGCAGGTTCCTGGAGTTGGGAAGCCAAAGATCTGGCGCGATACCCCCGGTAGCGTTCTAGGCTTGTGCAATGACCGACCAAGACCGCAAAGCCGCCCGTCGAGAGATCACCGACGCCCTGTTGAAAGCTCTCGAACGCAGGCATGAAGTGCTCGACCTGATGGTGGAGTCCGACAACAGGCCGGCAGCGGTCGAGGCGATCGTGGGTTTGCTCGACATCTCCCGCCTGGGCGCCGAAGCGGTGATGGGCATGTCGTTCGATCAACTCACCAAGGATTCGCGCAAGAAGATCCAGGCCGAGCTCGAGGACCTGAACAACCAGCTGAGCTTCACGCTCAAAGATCGCCCGGCGAGCACGGGTGAGACTCTCGAGCTCCGGCCCTTCTCCGCTCGGGAGGACCGCGACATCTTCGCCACGCGCACCGAGGACGTGGGCGCCGCCGGCGACGGCTCCGGCGGACCGGCTGGCAACCTCGACGACGAGATCCGTGCGGCGCTGGGGCGCGTCGACGACGAAGAGGCCGCGTGGTTCGTGGCCGTCGATGAGGGCCAGAAGGTCGGAATGGTCTTCGGTGAGCTGGTCAACGGCGAGGTGGACGTGCGGATCTGGATCCATCCCGATTACCGAAAGCGGGGTTACGGCACCGCCGCACTGCGCAAGTCGCGCTCGGAGATGGCGTGGTGCTTCCCTGCGGTGCCGTTGGTCGTCCGGACGCCGGCGGCCAAACCCGGCTAAGTCAAAGTTGCGGACGCGTATTTGATTTCGCCGAACACGATTGGTCCCGGTGTTGTGGATCTGTGAGATTACCTTCGTCGCAATGAGATTGGGCGACTCCGACTTTGGGGCCGGAAACGCATCGCGACTCCCACCTGCAGGCGCGGTTTCGGTACGGCAACTCCGCGACAACCGCGCTGCTGCTTTTATGGTCGGCTGCTTAGCCGCCACCTGGCAGTTACGGGAATACGTTCTCCGACAACGTAGCTGGTGGCGAATGAGAATATGACCGGGCACGTGGAGCAGAGCGCGCTCACGGGCTTTTGGCCGCATCGGTCAACCAGCCGGGATCGGTCCACGAGTCGCGGGGGAGGTGTCGCCATACCCCGGGCGCCCTCATGCGAACAGCCCTGAATCCAACCTCTGCTTGATGACGCATCACGGTAAAAACATCAACCAACCCAGCTTCTCCCATTTCGGCTTCCTGGCATCCTCCGCGGCGGGGACTGAAGAACTAAGCCCGGCGAGGACAACGGCTGGATAAAGGCCGCCGAGGAAGAGCGATATCATAATCCGCCAAAAGGACCATAAAGGTCCCTGTGTCAGCACGGCTACGAAGAAAGTTCCTAATATGGCCAAAAAGACAACGCTGTATGTCGTCGTGCGGAGCCTGCCCGGGTCGTACCTGATCCGGATGCGCTCTACCGATTTTGCGTTCGCCGGTGGGATAGCTTCGTTGTTAGTGGCGGTGCCGTCCTTATTGGCTGATACCGATTCGATGACACCCATAACCAGGACATAGATCGCTCGGACGATAATGTAGAGGACAACCACATAGATAACTATCTCGGGGCTGACCTCGATCCTCTCGTGGCTGAGCGCGTTCTTCGTTCGGGGCTGGTTAAAAGCTTGCCCTGATGTCATAGAAGCGGCCAGGAGTGCACCGAGCGCCACCAAAATCACGACGGCAAACTCCTGTGCGGCCCGGATTGCTAGTTCCTTACGTCGTGCGAATCTTGGATCTTTTGGGGCGGGTGGACCCGCAGGGCCCGCACCGGCTTTCATGCCTTCGTTATCTGTGGCGACAGGTTGGTCACTGGCGACATAGGCGGCACACGATTTCTTGTTTGCATGCCTGGCGCTGCGTGTGCGACTAAAAACGACGTACGATGCGCGGCCGATAAAATACAGGCCAAATAAATAAACGAAGAACAGGAGGTACCACGTCTTGCCGAAAATTTCGCGGTTCAAGCCCTGTTGGTCAATAGCCGTCAAGTAAACTACAGTTGTGACCATAAGTAAAGCGGTCGCCGCGGTTGTAACTGCGGCTGAAAGCCATGCATTTAAACGGATGAAGAACTTGCGACCGTCCTCTATCCTCTTAATCGGAATATTTCGAATATTTGTTTCACAAAGCTTTACCGCGAGATTATCAGCGTAGCTTACCAGCGCCCACCCTAACCCGCAGACAAGGACAGCGCTACCGATGAAAAGCGAACCGGTTGCCAGCAGCCATTCACTCCACAACTGGTTGCAAAGGGGACTCTTAGAGTCAACCGGCGTGCCGTCATCAAGCTTCTCTGGGTAATGCAGTGCGCCGATTATGGTGAAGAGATAGGTAGAAAGCGCCAGAATCGGCACGCCGGAACCGAACAACGCTATCGTGGGGGGCGCGCCTTCCGTATACCACTGTACGAGCAGCGCCGCGACGGCGGCGATCAGCAAGCCGGCGAGCACACCGGCAAAAGTCGAATCTGGCGAGGCGGCAGTTATGGTGCTCCACAACACGTTCTTTGAACACGGATCGCTGTCCACAAATCACCCCCTTATCGATGACGACTGGCCAGCCAGAAGAAATGCCCGTTCCATTGCACGCCGAGGCAGTTTGGCCGGACAAGAATCCGGTCCGCTGAGCGGACCGACGCGTCAACGGTCGTATTTCACCTGCCGCTAGACGAGCGGCCGTGAGGAGGTCGCTTCGGTTTGCATCGTTCCTCGGCGACATCCCGCAACTCGCAGCAGTGAACCCACTGGTGTCGACGAATCGCGGATTGGATCATGACGGTTAATCGTCGCCAGGATCAGCGCGGCGACGCGTTCGTTGTTTGCCGGCCGGGGCGGTCTGCGGTGAAACGAACGCAGGGTTAACAGCTAGTTGCTCTTGAAAGACGGCCCTGTGTTGGCGGTTCGACATGCCCTCCCTCGCAGTCGACCTCGCGCACGGGGCGGGTTGAACGGGCGGCTTCGTGCTTTCGATAGTTTTTGTTGGATTTCGTATTGGCGTCGGTGTAGTTTCACACCGGAAGGTTTGCCAGTAAGCAGCCCGGAGGCACGCCCATGGCAGCGATCTGTTGCATACATCGTTACGCGAGTAATTGTGATCGGGGTTGGCACTACACACAGGAGTAGGCGACTACTCTAGACCGGCTTCACTGGCTGGGGGGAAGTTCAAAGCCGCGTCAGCACCAAACGCGAAGTTGCCCCATACCGGCGTTTATCTGTAGTGAGGCCCACATGGACGTCTCGACGACTCCACCTATATCACCTGTCGGCGGCTCAGTTCTGCCTACGCCGCTTGCCGATAGCACCGCCGTGCCAGAGCAATTGGCAGGACCGATATTGCCAGCCGCGGCCAGGCGGGGAGTCCTTGAAGGGGCATTCGCTGTCCTGGGGGCGCTTGCGCACGCCGATGAGGGTCTGGGACTGACCGCGCTGGCCCAAGCGAGCGGGCTGGCTAAAGCGTCCGCGCATCGGCTCGCCGAACAACTCGTCATGCTCGGTGCGGTGCAGTACGTCGAGCACCGCTACTATGTCGGGCCGCAGATGTTGCGCATCGGGCAACGCTGGCAGCCAGACCCGCTGCTGCGGCGCTGCGCGCTGGCGCCGGTCCACACCCTTGCCGTGCGGTCCCGTGCCATGGCGTCGCTGCGGATCCTGCACGAACAGCGGCTCCGGTACATCTGTGCCGCTGTGCCACACGGCCACGCCTACCTGCCCGAACCCGCCGACCCCGAATCGATCGCCCGCACCGCCACTGGACGCGTCCTCTACGCGGCCCAATCCGGCAGCGCGGCGACGCTGCCGGACTGCTGGACCCGACGCGAATGGGACCGCCTGCGCGAGTCCCTTCGCGATCCGCGTGCGACAGTGGTCGACCATCAGGACGCGGTTGCCGGCGTGTGTTGCGTATCGGCGCCGGTGTGGTGGCCGAATGAGACCTGCGCCGGCGCGCTCACCGTCATAGTCGAGGCAAACGATCCACCCGCGTGCTTACCCAGCCTGGTGTCGTATACCGCCTGCCACGTCGGCACCGCCCTTCAGCAACTGAGACCGAGCTAATCCATTGGTGTTCCTGAATGCCGCACCCGCGGTTGGCCGAAACAGTACTGTTAGACACTTGGACAATACGCGCATTTATTTTCGGATTAGGTAATCCCGTCCCGGGCCGCTGATCGACGACCATCCCGCAGCATCGACCACAGCGCGGGCCCCATACGTCGATAGGAGCGGCCCATGCCAACCCCGGCACCCGCCGATCCCGGCGCACCTCAGCCGCCCGTCGCACCAACCATCAGCGCCAACGGGCACCTCGTCGCCGGCGCCGGCTTCTTGCCCGACCACGAGGTCACCATCCGAATCACCCGCGCCGGAGAAGACATCAGCGACTACCTCAACTATGTGACGGACGGTGACGGACAGCTCGTTGGCGAGTTACCCAATGGCGCCACGGGCACCTCGTACATCGCCGCCACCGACCACCGCACCGATCCCGAGGGTAGGTGCGGCCGCCTCTGGAGCAACACCTGCACCATCGTCATGGCTGACACCTAACCGGCCTGCGGCAATCGCGTGGCGACGCTCCATGCGGGGCCGGATTGCGCCTTGCGCTGCGCTCCTGGGTCGGTCCACCCACCGGACCCGGCACTTGCCGCCACCCCCGGTGTGTGTGTCAAGTGGAACAACGTGCCAAGGATCGTCGGTCCGTCCCGATTCACGGACAATGTCGGCCGCGACCGGCACTGATCAGGGCGATGGGAGTCGCGGATGCCTACCGACGTGCCCAGCGATTCCGCGCCTACGCGGTCGGTGGGACCAGCCAGTCCGTTCATTCGCGTCTCTCGCGGCCAGATTTATGTCACGGGCACCGGATTCCTACCCAACCAGCCGGTCACTGTCCGCATCACGAACAGCGGCGAGGGCGTCGTGGACTATCTCACCTACATCAGCGACGCCGACGGGCGCGTAGACGCAGCGCTGCCGGAGACCGCAGCCATTCAGACCGGGCACATCACCGTCACAGACCAGCGCCGAGACCCCGCCGGCGATTGCGGCTTGCTGTGGAGCAACACCGTCATCGTCACCCCTGACAGCACGTGAAAGACAGCGCGACTGAGACGGACCCGGGGCGCGCGCAGCGCGATCACCGAGCCGCCGAGCCCGGCTAAACCAAAGTTGCGGACACGTATTTGATGTCGCCGAAGGCGACCATGGTGGGTTGGTCGGGGAACTCAAAACCGTTGGCGGCGTAGAGTTCTCGCGTGCTGTGCACCGTCGCCTCCCAGCCGCGGTCGGCCAGGTAGGCCACCACGTCATTGCGCTCGCCGGGGTAGACCAGGTCGGCCCAGTTGAGGTCCAGCCCCAGGCGCCGCCAGCGCTCGCTGATCTCACGACCGCGCTTCGCGATGCGGTCGCGGATGTTCGGCACGTAGCCGGTGCCCAGTCTGCTGCCGGTGGCGCTCAGCGCGGTGATGTGGTCGAACAGTCGGTCCTGCGCGTCCGGCGGCAAATACCCCAGCAGCCCCTCGGCGATCCAGGCCGTCGGCGAAGCGGTGTCAAACCCGCTGTGGCGCAACGCGCTCGGCCAGTCGTCGCGCAGGTCGATGCCCACCGCTTTTCGGTCGGCGGTCGGGGACGCGCCGATGTCCGCCAGGGTGCGGGTCTTGAACTCGATCACCTGGGGCTGGTCGATCTCGTAGAGGACGGTCCCGGCCGGCCACTGGAGCCGGTAGGCGCGGGTGTCCAGGCCCGAGGCCAGGATGACGGCCTGCCGGATGCCGGCTTCCGCGGCGTCGAGAAAGAAGGAGTCGAAGAACCGGGTGCGGACCGCCATGCCTTCGCCGAGTCGCCGAGGGGTGAACGCCGGATCGTCCTCGGCGAGCTCGACTTCGCCGTTCATCATCCGGATGAACGCGTCGACGCCGACGGCGTTCACCAGTGACTCGGCGAAGGGATCGTCGATGAGTGGGTTGGGGCCCTTGGACGCCATCGCCCGCCGGGCGGCCACCGCCGTGGCGGTGGCTCCCACGCTGGACGCGAGGTCCCAGCTGTCGCCGTCGAACCTCTTGCTTTGGGCGTTCGAGCCGTCCGTCATCGGCGTTGCTCCTATGTGCGCGTAGCCGTCAGGCTGACGATGTTGCGGAGCTGGGATTCCTCGTCGTCCGGGAACACGCGGCCGTAGTCGGCGAAGAATTCCCGCCGTGGCCGGGTGGTCACTTGCCAGCCCTGGGCGGCCAGGTACTCAACGACATTGCTGCGTTCGCCGTCGAAGAACAATCCCGACAGGTCGATGTCGCACCCCAGATTGGCCCACCGCTCGTTGAATTCCCGCGCCCGTTCGGTCATCGTGCGGCCGGAATCGTCGGCGCCGTGGTATTCGGTGGCCAGCTTGCTGCCCGGCGCGCTCAGCTCGGTGATCTTGTCGAAGAGCCGGTCCTGCGCGTCGGGCGGCAGGTACATCAGCAGGCCTTCGGCGCTCCAGCACGTCGGCTGTGCCGGGTCGAACCCGCTGCGGCGCAAGGCGGCCGGCCAATCTTCTCGCAGGTCAATGGCAACGGTCCGGCGATCCGCGGACGGGGCGGTGCCCAGGTTGGCCATCGCGGTCGTCTTGAACTCGATCACCTTTGGCTGGTCGACCTCGTAGACCACGCTGCCGGGCGGCCAGGCCAGCCGGTAGGCGCGCGCGTCGAGGCCGGCGGCCAGGATCACCGCCTGGCGGACACCGTCGCGGGCGGCGTTGAGGAAGAAATCGTCGAAGAAGCGGGTGCGGACGGCGATCGAATCGGTCTCCAGCCGCAAGTCCCGTTCGCCCTCCTGGGACTCCGACGGCACTACGTCGCCGTCGACCAGGCGGATGAAGAAGTCGAGGCCGACCGCACGCACCAGTGGCGCCGCGAACGGGTCGTCGATGATCGCATCGGTCTCCGCGCTGGCCCGCGCTCGGGCCGCGGCGACCATCGTGGCCGTGGCCCCGACGCTGGAGGCCAGGTCCCAGCTGTCCTGATCGGTGCGCGTCATGCTGCCCCCAATTTACTTAGCAAATGCAACAAGCCACCCGAACTCTACGCCCCGCGGCTGTCGTCTTCCTGTGTCCTGAAAGGCCCTTTATCGGTTCCGCCCGGACCAGCTGTTAGTCTCGTACACGGTTTTGACGCGCGACGCCGTACGTCCTGGCCTGCGGGAGTTGGGCGCGTGAACGCAGGATTACCCACGGCTGCGCAGGAGGAAGAGTGCTTTCGGCTTTCATCTCATCGTTGAGGACAGTCGACCTGAGACGGAAGATCTTCTTCACGCTGGGCATTGTCATTCTCTACCGCGTCGGCGCCGCGCTGCCGTCCCCCGGGGTGAACTACCCGAATGTGCAGCAGTGCATCAAGGAGGCCAGCGGCGGCGAGGCCGGACAGATCTACTCGCTGATCAACCTGTTCTCCGGCGGCGCGCTGCTGAAGCTCACGGTGTTTGCGGTGGGGGTGATGCCCTACATCACCGCCAGCATCATCGTGCAGCTGCTTACCGTGGTCATCCCGCGGTTCGAGGAATTGCGCAAAGAGGGTCAGGCCGGCCAGGCCAAGATGACCCAGTACACCCGCTACCTGGCCATTGCGCTGGCCATCCTGCAGGCAACCAGCATCGTGGCGCTGGCGGCCAACGGCGGGCTGCTACAGGGCTGCTCGCTGGACATCATCGCCGACCAGAGCATCTTCACCCTGGTCGTCATCGTGATGGTGATGACGGCCGGTGCGGCGCTCGTGATGTGGATGGGTGAGCTGATCACCGAGCGCGGCATCGGCAACGGCATGTCCCTGCTGATCTTCGTCGGTATCGCTGCGCGCATTCCCGCGGAAGGCAGATCCATCCTGGACAGCCGCGGCGGGGCCATCTTCGCCGCCGTCTGCGTCGCGGCGCTGATCATCATCGTCGGCGTGGTGTTCGTCGAGCAGGGCCAGCGCCGGATCCCCGTGCAATACGCCAAGCGCATGGTGGGCCGGCGCATGTACGGGGGAACCTCGACGTATCTGCCGCTGAAGGTCAACCAGGCAGGCGTCATCCCGGTCATCTTCGCGTCGTCGCTGATCTATATTCCGCACCTGATCACCCAGCTGGTCCGCAGCGGCACCGGTGGCGTGGGCAACAGCTGGTGGGACAAATTCGTCGGCAAGTACCTGTCGGATCCGAGCGATCCGGTCTACATCGGCATCTACTTCGGACTGATCATCTTCTTTACGTACTTCTACGTGTCGGTCACCTTCAATCCCGACGAACGCGCCGACGAAATGAAGAAGTTCGGCGGCTTCATTCCGGGCATTCGGCCGGGCAAGCCAACCGCCGACTACCTGCGCTATGTGCTGAATCGGATCACCCTGCCGGGCTCGATTTACCTCGGCGTGATCGCGGTGCTGCCCAATATGTTCCTGCAGATCGGCAATGGCGGAGGCGTCCAGAACTTGCCGTTTGGCGGAACCGCGGTTTTGATCATGATTGGCGTCGGTTTGGATACGGTCAAACAAATCGAGAGTCAGCTGATGCAGCGCAACTACGAAGGGTTCCTCAAGTGAGAGTCGTATTGCTGGGACCGCCGGGGGCGGGCAAGGGCACGCAGGCAGAGAAGCTCGCCGAGAAGCTCGGGATCCCGCAGATCTCCACGGGTGAGCTGTTCCGGCAGAACATCGGCGAGGGCACTGAACTCGGCCTGGAGGCCAAGCGCTACCTGGACGCCGGTGACCTCGTGCCGTCGGACCTGACGAACCGGCTTGTCGACGACCGGCTGGACCATGCCGACGCGGCCAACGGTTTCATCCTGGACGGGTACCCGCGCTCGGTCGACCAGGCCAAGGCGCTACACGACATGCTCGAACGCCGAGGGCTGCAGCTCGACGTGGTACTGGAGTTTCGGGTGGCCCAGGACGAGTTGTTCGCGCGGCTCAAGGGGCGTGGCCGCGCCGATGACACCGACGAGGTGATCCTCAACCGGATGAAGGTCTACCGCGACGAGACCGCGCCGCTGCTGGAGTACTACCGCGACCAGTTGAAGACCGTCGAGGCCGTCGGCACGGTCGACGAGGTGTTCGCCCGCGCGCTGCAGGCGCTGGGCAAGTAACCATGGGTGCGCTGGCACGGCTGCGGACTCGCAGGGTCGTGTCGCAGCGCAGCCCCGGTGAGATCGACGCGATGGCCGGGGCCGGCGCTGTGGTCGCCGAGGCCCTGCGGGCGGTCCATGCGGCCGCGGTAGCCGGGACGTCGACCCTGAGCCTCGACCAGATCGCCGAGTCGGTGATCCGCGAGGCCGGCGCCGTACCGTCATTCCTGGGCTATCACGGCTACCCGGCGTCGATCTGCGCATCGGTCAACGACCGGGTTGTGCATGGCATCCCGTCGGCCGCGGAGATACTGGTGCCCGGTGATCTGGTATCGATCGACTGCGGCGCGGTGCTGGACGGCTGGCACGGTGATGCCGCGATCACCTTCGGGGTCGTGACGCTGGACGCGGCCGAGGAAGCGCTCTGCGACGCGACCAGGGAATCGCTGGAAGCGGGGATTGCGGCGATGATCGTCGGTAATCGGCTGACGGATGTGTCGCATGCCATCGAGATGGGCACGCGGGCGGCCGAAGCCCGCTACGGACGCGCGTTCGGGATCGTCGAGGGCTACGGCGGCCACGGCATCGGCCGGCACATGCACATGGATCCCTTCCTGCCCAACGAGGGCACTCCCGGGCGAGGCCCGCTGCTGGCCGCGGGCTCGGTGCTGGCCATCGAACCGATGCTGACGCTGGGAACCGGCAGGACCCGGGTGCTCGACGACCAATGGACCGTGACCACCACCGATGGGTCGCGTGCGGCACATTGGGAGCACACCGTCGCGGTGACCGAATCGGGCCCGCGCATCCTCACCCTGAACCAGGGGGGCTTGAACTAAACACCTGCTCCACTCGTGTCAGCTGACAGGAGGTGATCGGGTGGCCCGTGTAGCCGGCAGCGCGGCTGCCGAAGCCGCTTTGATGAAGGCGCTCTACGACGAACACGCCGCGGTTTTGTGGCGGTACGCTCTCCGGTTGACCGGGGACGCCAGCATGGCCGAGGACGTGGTCCAGGAGACGCTGTTGCGGGCATGGCAGCATCCGGAGGTCGTCGGTGACACCGAACGGTCGGCACGGGCGTGGTTGTTCACCGTAGCGCGCAACATGATCATCGACGACCGACGCAGCGCGAGGTTCCGCAATGTCGTCGGTTCGCTGGACGAAGAAGGCGCGCCCGAGCAGTCCACGCCGGACGAGGTGAACGCGGCGCTGGACCGCCTGCTGATAGCCGACGCAATGGCGCAGTTGTCCACCGAGCACCGGGCCGTGATCGAGCGGTCCTACTACCGGGGCTGGACCACCGCGCAGATTGCTACAGACCTAGACATCGCCGAAGGAACAGTGAAGTCGCGATTACACTATGCCGTGCGGGCATTGCGGCTCACTCTCCAGGAACTTGGAGTAACCCGATGACAGCGCAGGGGCTTTTTCGCAGACCCGTCCGGCTGGCCATCGGCTTCGAATGCTTGAAGGGTGACAGGAGATGAATGAAATGAGGACGCCGTTGCGGGGTATCGGCCCTCCCGCTGATCCCTACGTCACGTGGGATGCCGCATACGTGTTGGGTTCGCTGTCGGCCTCCGACCGCCGCGAATTCGAGGCCCACATGGCCAACTGCCCGGCATGCCGGGAGGCCGTCGCCGATCTGAGCGGTGTGCCGGCCCTGCTTTCGCAGCTCGGCCGTGCAGAAGTGGCCGCGATGAACGACCGCACTGCCGAGTCTTTGCCGGAGACACCCGCGTTGTCGCCGGAGCTACTGCCGTCCCTGTTGGCGACGGTGCGCTTCCGCCGGCGCCGCACGCGGGTGGCGACCTGGGTGGCGTCGTCCGCCGCGGCCGCGGTGCTGGGAATCGGCGTGTTGGTCGGTGTTCAGGGGCATTTCTCGACACCCGGGCAGCAGCTGACCGCGTCCTCGCAGCCGATGGCGCAGGTCGGTACCAGCCTGCTGGCATCGACCGTGCAGGTCGTCGGCCAGCACTGGGGAACGTCGATCAACCTGAAGTGTGTCTGCCTGGCTCCGCTGAACGCGCACCATGACACCCTGGCGATGGTCGTGGTGGGTCGCGATGGCAGCCAAACCCGGCTGGCAACCTGGGTAGCCGAACCCGGCCACACCGCGACGCCGGCGGGCAGCATCTCCATGCCGGTCGACCAGATTGCCGCCGTGCAGGTGGTTTCCGCTGATAACGGGCAGGTTCTGTTGCAGCGATCGCTGTAAAAACCCGGCCCGCGGGTGAACTGAAGTTACCCGCGTTCCGTGTTACAGACATGCCAAGGAAGCACCGGGTGGTCGACCACATCGTTGAGCGCCTCGCGTCCGTCGGTGTCGACCACATCTTCGGTGTGGACGGCGCCAACATCGAGGATCTGTACGACGCCGCGCACTTCCGGTCCGACATCGACGCGGTATTGGCCAAGCACGAGTTCTCCGCCGCCGCCATGGCCGACGGGTACAGCCGCAGCGGCGCCGGGCTGGGGCCCGGACTGGGAGTGGTGGCGGCGACCTCGGGTGGCGGCGCGCTGAATCTCGTAGCGGCCCTTGGGGAGTCGCTGACAAGCCGGGTTCCCGTCCTGGCCCTGGTCGGCCAAACCGCCACCACCATGGACGGCCGGGGCAGCTTTCAGGACACCAGCGGCAACAACGGATCGCTGGACGCGCACGCGGTGTTCTCCGCCGTGTCGGTGTCGTGCGAGCGGGTGCTCACGCCGGACGGCGTCGCGCCGGCTTTGTCGAGGGCTATCGCCGCGGCGCGCACCGGTGGTCCTGCAGTGTTGTTGCTGCCCAAGGACGTTCAGCAGGGCTACGTTGACGTCGACGAGCCGAGCCACAACGGCGCGCATGACTTGCGTCCCATCGGCAACCCGGCCCCGATCGTTCCAGTCCTGCGCGATGCGAACGGCCCCGTCACGATCATCGTCGGCGAGCAGGTGGCCCGCGACAACGCCCGCGTCGAGCTCGAAGCGCTGCGTGCGGTGTTGCGGGCACGGGTGGCCACGGTGCCCGACGCGAAAGACGTCGCCGGGACGCCGGGTTTCGGATCGTCGTCCGCGCTCGGGGTGACCGGCGTCATGGGCCACCCGGGTGTCGCCGAAGCGCTGGCCGCCAGCGCCGTGTGCCTGGTGGTCGGCACCCGGCTGTCGGTCACGGCGCGCACCGGTCTTGACGACGCCCTGGCGGCGGTGCGCACGGTCTCGATCGGGTCGGCGATGCCGTATGTTCCGTGCACGCACGTGCACACCGACGACCTGCGCGGCTCGCTGCGCATGCTGACCCAGGCCTTGTCCGGACCGGGACGGCCCTCGGGGGTACGGGTCCCCGATATGGTGCGGCGCACCGAACTGACGCCGCCGCCTTTCGCCGGCCCGGGTGTGCGCTACCGCGACGCGATGGCCGTGCTCGACGGTTGCGTGCCCGACGGGGCGGACATCGTGGTCGACGCCGGCAACACCGGAGCGGCGGCGATCCACTACCTGCCCGCACGGCGGGACGGCAGGTTCGCGGTCGCGCTCGGGATGGGTGGCATGGGCTACAGCTTCGGCGCCGGCCTCGGGATGGCCTTCGGGCGCGCGAGCAGCGGACGGCCCGGCGGGCGCACCGTGGTGATTGCCGGGGACGGAGCGTTTTTCATGCACGGCATGGAGGTGCACACCGCGGTGCACTACCGGCTTCCGGTGACGTTCGTGTTGTTCAACAACAATGCCCACGCGATGTGCGTGACTCGCGAGCAGCTGTTCTACGACGACCTGTACAGCTACAACCGATTCCGCTCCAGCCGGCTGGGCGCCGGCCTGGCGGCCATGTTCCCGGGGCTGGCGTCCGTCGACGTCACCGATCTGGACGGCTTTGCCGCCGCCATGCGCGCGGCGCTGGCAATCGACGGGCCCGCCGTGGTCAGCGTTGAGTGTGCCGCTGACGAAATACCGCCGTTTGCACCGTTTTTGAATCAAATCACAAAGGAGAACCGGACCGATGTCGTTGCCAGCGCTTGAGGATATTGCCATACCCATCGATGGCGTGACTCGCATCGAAACCAGCCCGCGGGAAAAGGCCACCCCGATCATCATGGAGATGATGCGGTCGGTGTATCCCCACGATCAGGTCTTCGGGGAATACTGCACCGTCAACGATTACATCGACTGTCCACCCGACGAGTTGTACGAGTACATGGCCGACACCCGCAGTCTCGAGGAGTGGACGTACAGTCTTCGCGGCTTCACCCCCACCGACGAACCCGGCCTGTGGCTGGCCCACGACCGGCTCGGTTCGGAAACCAAGATCTACACCCGGACCATCGCCAACGCGCAAGCTCGCACCGTCGACTACCACTGCGCTTGGGATCAGGGCAAGCACCTGTGGATGATCTATCTGATGCGCGTCATGGACGCTCAGGTGGTGCTCGACAAGCCGGGTTCGGTTGTGCTGTGGACCAATTGCCATCACCCGTTCTACGACCACAACCCGTATCCGGAGACCGCACCGCCGGAGCGACCGGTGTGGGTCGGTGATTTCTGGGACATGTTCGGCGCCGGGCATCTGCTGGAACTCAAGA
>Ga0310916_10000245_pt1 | contig 28775 bp, 28 predicted proteins | sample GREbulkMGLF176_FD_203444 | JGI IMG/M metagenome (GOLD analysis project Ga0310916, IMG submission 203444) | Lab enrichment of tropical soil microbial communities from Luquillo Experimental Forest, Puerto Rico - GRE.bulkMG.LF176 | ecosystem: Environmental > Terrestrial > Soil > Tropical forest >...
AATCTCAAACAACATCCCCGCCGCAACGCGCAACCATCGCCGCCACCACGGGGGCCGCGCTTATAAGCCCACCCCATACCCCACGTCAACACCCGATTCTGAGCGCCGATCGCGAGGACCCAGGCAGCCTGGCGTCGCGGCAAACGCGTAAGGTAATACCCGGCGATGCGCCTGTCTAGGGCGAGATGAACAAAAAATTTACCATGCTGGCATTAGATCAGACCGAGCGAGCGCAGGTCGGCGAGCAGCCGATCTGGCGGCGCCTCCCCGCTGTCGGGAAGATCGGCCGGCGCATCCTCCGGCGATAGATAACGCCAGCCCTGAAACGGCCGCCACGGCCGAGGCACCGTCGGCACCAGCTGCGGGTCGATCTCGATCAGGCAATAGCGGCGGCCATTGCCGTCCCGCTCGCTATGAAATCCGCGCACCCGCTGACGCACCCGGACGTGGCCGCGAATGACCCAGTAGATCGATCCGCCCGACAATATTTCCTGCCCGCGCCGGGGCTGGTTGCGCGTGTAAACCCAGTCGCCGCCCCGCTCTGCGGCCCGTGCCGCGCGGATGCGGCGCAAATCGTCGATGCTCTCGATACCGACGGCAAGCTTCAAGAGATGCAGCGCCATCGCGGGACAACAACGTCAGGTCTGTCCCTGGCGTTCGGCGGCGGCGAAAGCGATCAGCTCGGCACCCTCTTCGACTTGGTCGCCGACCGCGAACCGAACCGCCTCGACGACGCCATCGGCCGGCGCAGAGACAGTGTGCTCCATTTTCATCGCCTCGATGACCATCAGCGGTTGGCCGCGCCGGACGTTCATACCGGGCTTGACGATCAGCTGCGTGATACGCCCCGGCATCGGCGCGGTGAGCCGTCCGGCGGTCGGGTCCTCGCCAGCGTGCGCGGCGAGAGGATCGACCTCGACGAGCCGCCACCCCTCGCTTTCGAAGAAAACCGCGATCTCGAGCCCATGTTCGAGCACCGGCATGCGCCGATGGATGCCGTCGATGACAACCACCAGCAGCCCGTCGAACCCCCATTCTCCGGCGACCACTATCCGCCGCCCGTCGATCTCCAACGTCCAGTCTCCCGCTCGTGCTGTCGCCGTAACCCTTCGCTCCTCCGTCCCATCCCGGAACAGGATCTCGTGGTGGCCTCGACCGGTGAGCCGCCATCCATCGATCAGAGCCCAGGGCGAAAATGCGTCGCCGGAGCGGGCCGCCGCAGCCCTTGCCGCGGCCTCGCGCGCCAGCAGCCGGCAGAGTGCGGCCGCCGCGAGCACCGTCTCGGGAGCGGCTCGGCGCGGCGCAAGCAAGGCGGCGCGATGGCCTTCGACAAAGGCGGTATCGACTGTGCCGGCGGCGAAATCCGGCTGGGCGAGGATCTGCTTCAGCAGGCCGAGATTAGTTGCGACGCCGAGCACGCCGGTCTCGGCGAGAGCGCGACGCAGGCGAGTGATGGCCGTCGGACGGTCCTCGCCCCACGCGATGATTTTGGCGATCATCGGGTCGTAGAACGGGGTGACGGCATCGCCTGGCCGCACGCCGGTATCGACGCGCGCGATCTCGCTCGGCGGCAGGCGTAATCCACGCAATGTCCCGGTCTGCGGCAGAAACCCGCGTTCCGGGTCCTCGGCATAGATGCGCGCTTCGATCGCATGTCCGCGCAGAACGAGGTTCTGCTCGCGGAGCGGCAACGCTTCTCCCGCGGCCACGCGAAATTGCCATTCGACGAGGTCGAGCCCCGTCACCGCCTCGGTGACCGGATGCTCGACCTGCAACCGCGTGTTCATCTCGATAAAGTAGAAGGTCCCTGCCTCGACGATGAACTCGACAGTGCCGGCCCCGAGATAGCCGACCGCCTTCGCGGCGGCGACCGCTGCTTTCCCCATCGCGCTGCGTTCTTTGGCAGTGAGCCCCGGCGCTGGCGCCTCCTCGATCACCTTCTGATGCCGCCGCTGGATCGAGCAGTCCCGCTCGAAGAGGTGAATTGCGTTGCCGTCCCTGTCGGCGAAGATCTGGATTTCGATGTGCCTCGGGTGCAGCAGGTATTTTTCGATCAGCATCCGATCGTCGCCGAAGGCCGCTGCCGCTTCGCGTTTTGCGCTGGCGAGCGCCGCGGCGAACTCCGCTGCGCCGCCGACAACCCGCATCCCGCGCCCGCCGCCGCCCGCCGAAGCCTTGATCAAGACCGGAAAGCCAATACGTCCGGCCTCGTCGAGCAGACGGTCCGGCTCCTGATCCTCGCCGTGATAACCCGGGACGAGCGGAACCCCGTATTGCTGCATCAGTGCCTTCGCCGCTGCCTTGGAGCCCATCGTGCGGATCGCCGAGGCAGGCGGCCCGATGAACGCGATCCCGCGAGCTTCGCAGGCTTCGGCAAACTCGGCATTCTCCGACAGAAAGCCGTAACCGGGATGCACCGCCTCGGTGCCGCTCTCGCGCGCGGCATCGAGGATCGCCTCGATGTTCAGGTAGCTCTCCCGCGGCGGTGGCGGGCCGATCGGCCAAGCCTCGTCTGCGAGCTCGACATGCATCGCCCGGCGGTCGGCCTCGGAATAAACCGCGACCGTCGCGATCCCGAGCCGCTGCGCGGTGCGGATCACCCGGCACGCGATTTCTCCGCGGTTGGCGATCAGGATCTTAAGGAACATCAGGTACCGCCGATTATACTTGTGAGCTGTTCGGCGTTATCCTTCGCCCAATCGTACAACCGGATCGCTTTACCTATCGCCACCTCAATAAGCTGCTCTTGCTGACGAAACCGCTCGCCTGTAGGCTCGATCGGTGAAGTATGAAGCACCACTAGTAGTGAGCCTTTAGCGCTTGATTTGGTGCGTGCGTCCGGCGGCAAAACGCCAGATTCGTCGAGATTTTTCTTTGACCCAGCCGCTTTACGGAGCACGAGGTTCACCTCGCCCTTCCTGAACTCGTGACGAATCTGTCCGAGAGCCGGCAGCTGACGAATTTTCGGTAGTGTAAAAGTCATGGTTGTCGAGTTAGGTCCACCCGAAGAATTTGGTGTCCTAAATTGTGGAACCTTGGTTGAGGCCAATCTGAGATACTGATCAAAGAACGTAACCCGCTCAGGAATCGGGTTGGGCCTCCAATCGCCGTTATAACTGCGCTTCTTACTTAGCGCATCCAGCAAATTAATCCGTGCACACAAACGCCTGCACAGTTCTTCAGCCAACGGGTTGTCCGTTCGTGCCAAAGTCTCTCGCCGTTCCCTCAGATGGGCGATGATTTCTTCGAGCCTGATACTGACATCAAAGCATGGGTGATCGAGCACTGACCTGTTCGAACTCGGAGCAACCAAGACAGCCGCTGCCCTCCGGTGTCCAAGGCGCTGCCTAGCAGCCGTCACTTCTTCAGCATAACGCTCAGCTTGCCCCGGCTGAAATCCTAGAGCGACTTTGTCCTCTATTAGGATGTGCACGATCTGATTATCCGCATCATCCAACAGAACAAAGCTCAGATCAGTCTGCCCATTTGTTGCTTCTCTCTTTGGATTCTTGCCGGTCGTGGATTTAGCATAAAGCGGCACATCAATAAATTCTTTCAATCGCTCTAAAATCCAATCTTGGAATATCCGGGAAGCTGTAAGCTCTTCGATCAGAAAATTGTCCAAATCACGCTCGCGAGCGGACGTGCGATCGGTGTCCGACGACTCGCTCTCAATCGTGCTCAAAGCCTCCCTCCCGCATTGTTCGCCTTGCTCGCCAACTGCACCTACATGCGGAAGATGCCGAAACGGCCCGGCTCCCCGGAATAGGCCGCAATCGGTGCGTTGAGGCTGGCGGAAATCGCCAGCGCCAGTGTCATCCGGGTGTCGGCGGGGTCGATGATCCCGTCGTCCCACAATCGCGCGCTCGCATAATAGGGATGACCTTGGGTCTCGTATTGCGAGCGGATCGGCGCCTTGAATGCTTCCTCTTCCGCCTCGCTCCATTCCCGATCGCGAGCGCGCCCGCCGTCGCGCCGCACTTGCGCCAGCACCGAGGCGGCCTGTTCGCCGCCCATGACCGAGATCCGGGCGTTGGGCCACATCCACAAGAAACGCGGCGAATAACCCCGCCCGCACATCGCGTAATTGCCGGCGCCGAAGCTGCCGCCGATGATGACGGTAAATTTCGGCACCGCGGCGGTCGCGACGGCGGTCACCATCTTGGCGCCGTCCTTGGCAATTCCGCCGGCCTCGTATCTGCGGCCGACCATAAACCCGGTGATGTTCTGCAGGAAGACGAGCGGCATCCCGCGTTGCGCACAGAGTTCGATGAAATGCGCGGCTTTCAGCGCACTCTCCGAGAACAGGATGCCGTTATTGGCAAGAATCCCAACCGGGTAGCCCCAGATCCGGGCAAAGCCGCAGACCAGGGTGGGGCCGTAGAGCTGCTTGAACTCGTCGAGCTCGCTGCCGTCGACGAGGCGGGCGATGACCTCACGCACTTCATAGGGTCGGCGAGTGTCGGGCGGGATGATCCCGTAGATCTCTTCCGCCGGGTAGAGCGGCTCGCGCGGCGGTATAACCTGCAACGCGATGCCTTTCGTGCGATTGAGATTGCCGACGATGCGCCGCGCGATGTCGATGGCATGGCGGTCGTCGAGCGCATAATGGTCGGTGACGCCAGAGGTGCGGCTGTGCAACTCGGCGCCCCCCAATTCCTCGGCGGTGACGACCTCGCCGGTCGCGGCGCGCACTAGCGGCGGGCCGCCGAGAAAAATCGTCCCCTGCCCGCGCACGATGACAGACTCGTCCGACATCGCCGGGACATAGGCGCCGCCCGCCGTGCACGAGCCCATGACGAGCGCGATCTGCGGGACGCCGGCCGACGACAGCCGCGCCTGGTTATAGAAGATGCGCCCGAAGTGGTCGCGGTCAGGAAACACCTCGTCCTGTGCCGGCAGGAACGCCCCGCCGGAATCGACGAGATAGAGGCAAGGCAGCCGGTTGTCGCCGGCGATTTCCTGTGCGCGCAAGTGTTTCTTCACCGTCATCGGGAAATAAGTGCCGCCCTTGACCGTCGCGTCGTTGGCGATGATGACGCATTCGCGGCCCATGATGCGGCCGATGCCGGTGATGATGCCGGCGGCGGGCACCTCGCCGCCGTACATCGCGTAAGCGGCGAGCTGCGAGAGTTCGAGAAACGGCGAGCCCGGATCGAGCAGTGCCCGCACCCGCTCGCGCGGCAAAAGTTTGCCACGCGCCAAGTGCCGCCGCCGCGCCGTCTCTCCACCGCCTTCTCGGATCGCCGTGACCCTCTCCCGCAGATTGTGGACGAGCGTCCGCATCGCCGCCGCATTCGCCGCGAACGCCTCCGAGCGCCGGTCGAGCGAGGTCGTAAGCACCGTCATCGGTGGACGGCACCTTATTATCTCGGCCACGTCGAGCAAGCAGAAAAGCCTCGCCGGTCGGCCGCACCCTGATCGGAGGCGCAACCCGCGGCGGCGTTCAGCCGACCATGGGCGCGATCAGTCCGACGTCGTCCTGTTTGAGATCGTTTATACGATCGCTGACCCGGGCAATGGTCATTCCGCCTGTGTATGAAACGAGCAGCCTCCTGGCGGTCTGGAGCGGACCGGTGAGCCAGCGCTGATGATCTGCCGGTGCGATGATCACCGGCATGCGGTCGTGCACCTCGCTGAGAAGTTTGTTTGCGCGCGACGTAATGATCGCAAAGGTCTCGACAGGCTCGCCGCCCTCGGGCGTCCATTTCTCCGACAACCCGGCAAACGCAAACAATGCTCCGCCCCGCGGTGTTATTCGGTATGGCTGTCTCCTCGTCCCTTTCGTCTCCCATTCGTAAAAGCCGCTGCCGGGCACGAGGCAACGTTGCGATGGAAAAGCCGCGCGGAATGCCGGCCGCTCGTCGATCACCTCGGCCGGCGCGTTGATCATTCCGGCACCCAAAGAGAGATCGCGTGACCATGGCGGCACCAAGCCCCACCGCGCCATGCGGACGCGCCGCTCCCTACCTTCCGGGACAACAATCGGGCAAAGCTGGGTCGGCGCGATATTGTACCGCGGCACAAGGTCGGACAGCCCGTCGACCTTGAATGTCTTCCTGATTTCAGCCGCCCCGGCGGTCAGATAATATCGCCCGCACATGGCGAAACTATAGCACCATGCCGCACCTACCCGGCATCCTCCTTTTCTGCCGATCTGGGCTGGGAGCTGCATCGTTGCCGGCTCGCGCCGCGAGAAGAGTTTTGCGCGAGGCGCTTTTGATCGCGAACCTGGGGGGCGCGTTGATCGAAAAGATATTTGGGTCTATAACAGCTCCAGGCTGATCCTCGACAGCAACCAGCTCTAGGCGCGTAGCTCAGTGGCAGAGCGCTCCTATCACATGGGAGAGGTCAGGGGTTCGATTCCCTTTCGCGCCTACCATTGTCCGGCATCTTAACGCTTTTATTATCGTCACACCTCAATACTCGGCAGAACCGATGTCTTCCGGCCGAGCCGATAATGCTGGTTACATTGTCATTGGTCTTCTGTTTGCTGGGTCAACCAAGTCATTGCCAGACACTACGGCCGGATGCCGAGGATGGATGGTCCGGGCTGTCGGCTTGCGTGCTGCTCGGTCAGGAATTGGCCGCACAATGGCTGGCCGAGCACCCGAAATGGGAGCTCGATCGCATACGCTGCACCCCCGGGAACCCGCCGCGCAGCGACGACATTTGACGTTGCCGGAAAAGGTTGGCGCTTCCCGTACACTCGACCTCGCCGTCGCGTCGGCGTAGGCTCGCCAGCGAAAACATCCGAAGCCGGCCGGAGGGGAAGATGCAATTCACGCGTATCGGCGATTTCGAGGTCCATCGTGTCGCCGAGTATGAGGGGCCTTTCATCGCTCCGGAGACATTTTTTCCCGATTTCGATGCTGAGGCGGTGCGGTCGAACCCCGATCATCTCGGCGCCAAGCTGATCGATCGAGCGACAGGCAACCTGCTCTTCAGCTTCCATAGCTTCGTCGTCAAGACCGGGCGCCACACGATCCTCATCGATTCCTGCCTCGGCAACGACAAGGAGCGTCCGTCGCGGCCGCAATTCCATCGGCTGCGCACCTCTTATGTCGCCGACCTCGCCAGTGCCGGGATCGAACTCGAAGAAGTCGACTACGTGATGTGCACGCATTTGCACTGGGATCACGTGGGCTGGAATACGCGGCTCGAAAACAACCGCTGGGTCCCGACCTTTCCAAATGCGCGCTACATCATGGCCCGCCGCGAATTCGCACATTGGGAAGGTGTGCATCAGCGTGGCGAAGACACCCCGCATCGCCTCGCGTTCGAGGACAGCGTGCTGCCGGTGGTACGCACCGGGCAATCTGTGCTGGTCGATGACGACTATGCGCTGGAAGACGGTCTGTGGTTCGAAGGCGCTCCCGGCCACACGCCGGGCAATGTCGTGATCCATGCGCGCTCGCGCGATGAGACAGCCGTGTTCATGGGCGACGTAATCCACCACCCGCTGCAGTTGTTGCGGCCGGAGTGGTCGACCCTCGCTTGCACCGACCGCGAATTGTCGCGCCAGACCCGCACGCGGCTCATCGAGCAGCACGCCGGGCACGGCACCCGTCTGTTGCCGGCGCATTTCCCGAGCCCGACCGTGGGCCGCATCGTGCGCCACGGCGGCGCCTACACTTACGCGTTCGAATAGCCTATGGCATAAAGCGAGGGGGCAATCTTTTCACATTTCAGCCTTCCGCGCTGCAAAAACTCATGGGTTCCGACGAGCCTGAACGCCGTCCTCCACCGCCCTTCTAGCGCACGCGGTATTTCGCTTTTGATATCCTGGCTCGCCGTGACTACCTCGATCCGATCGAGATCCGGCGGATCATCAGGTGGCCAGAGCGCCGTCAGGTACAGGCAGACGAACGGATTCGCCTTTGGGGCTACGCTGCTAGCCTCGGCGGTTACCGCCGTGTGGTGCTACTCTCGGACGGCGAGACCGTTCACAACGCATTTCTCGATGGGGACTATCGACCGTGAGCGTCAGGCTTTCATACGATAAATCGACGGATAGCCTTTACATCGAGCTTCGACCTCTGCCGGCTAAGCGAACGCGGGAGGTTGGAGAGGACGTGATGCTTGATCTCGGCGAAGACGGCAAACCAGTCGGCTACGATGTACAGCACGCCTCGGCGAAACAGGACCTAATCATGTCGATCATTCTGGGCCACGAACCGAGGGTCGCGGCAGAATGAGGGCCGCTCATTGGGGAGGTAGGGCGCGATGGCGAGGATGACGGGCGGCGGGGCGCTGGTCGAGATGCTGCGCCGGCACGGCGTGGACACGGTCTTCGCACTTCCGGGTGTGCAGAACGACGCGCTGTTCGTCGCTTTCTACGACGCAAGCGAGGCGCTGCGCGTGATCCACACGCGGCACGAGCAGGGTGCGGCTTATATGGCGTTCGGCTACGCCCGCGCGAGCGGCAAAATCGGCGCCTACGCCGTCGTGCCGGGGCCGGGGCTGCTCAACACGACCGCAGCCCTTGCCACCGCCTATGCGACAAACGCGCCGGTATTGTGTATTAGCGGACAGGTCGCCTCCGACCTGATCGGCCGGGGCTTCGGCCTGTTGCACGAGATCCCGGATCAGCTCGGCATCCTGCAACGGCTGACCAAATGGGCGGCGCGGATCGAGCACCCGACGCAGACCGGCAAGCTCGTCAACGAGGCGTTCCGGCAATTGCGCGACGGCCGCCCGCGCCCGGTCGGGATCGAGATCCCGCCCGACGTGCTGGCGCTCCAGACCGAGGTGACGCTGCCCGCGGCCGAGGGGCCACCGGGCCCTACAGCGCCTGATCCCGAGCTGATCGACAAGGCGGCGGCGCTGCTCACCGACGCCAAGAAGCCGCTTCTGTTTGTCGGCAGCGGCGCCGTCGATGCCGCCGAGGAGGCGCTGGCGGTCGCCGAGATGCTCGAAGCACCGGTCATCAGCTTTACCGGCGGCAAGGGCATCGTCAGCGATCGTCATTATCTGGCGCAGTCGGCGCTCGCCGGGCACGAGCTGTGGCGCGAGACGGATGTCGTATTGGCGGTCGGCACCCGCCTGCATCAGCCGCAGGTGCGCTGGGGCATCGACAATGAGCTGCAGCTGATCCGCATCGACATCGACCCGATCGAGATCACCCGCATCCGCCGCCCCTCCCTCGGCATCGTCGCCGACGCCAAACCAGCGCTCGCCGCGCTCCACCAGGCGCTCGAGCACCGCAATACCCGGCGCCCGTCACGCAGAGACGAGCTCGGGGCTCTGAAGGCCCGCACTCGCGCCGCGCTCGCCGACAAGCTCGGCCCGCAATGCGAATATCTCGACGCGATCCGTGCCGAGCTGCCCGAGGACGGCATCTATGTCGAGGATCTGACGCAGGTCGGCTATGTCGGGCGCGTTGCGTTCCCGGCTTATCGCCCCCGCAGCTACATCCACAGCGGGTATCAGGGTACGCTCGGCTTCGGTTTTGCGACCGCGCTCGGCGCCAAAGTCGGCCGCCCCGATCTGCCCGTCGTCTCCGTCTCCGGCGATGGCGGGTTCATGTACAACGTCCAGGAGCTGTCGACCGCGGTCAAGCACGGCATCGACATCGTCGCGATCGTCTTTGCCGATGGCGCCTACGGCAACGTCCGGCGCATGCAGAAGGAGGATTACGGCAATCGGCTGATCGGGGTCGATCTGGCGAACCCGCAATTTCCGAAAATGGCCGAAAGTTTCGGCGCCGCCGGGGCACGCACAAGCACCCCGGACGGCCTGCGCCGCGAACTCGCCGCCGCGCTTAAGCGGCGCGGTACGACATTGATCGAGGTCGCGGTCGGCGAGATGCCCGACCCGTGGAAAGTCATATTGCCTCCGCGCATCCGCGGCGGCCGCTGATCGAAGAGCGCTATGTTCGACAAGGCAAAGCTCGAGGCGCTGCGTGCCAAATACACCGGCGTCAAGGAAACCGAGGTCGCGCCCGCCGAGTTCAGAAAGGCGCTGTCGCTGGTGTTCGGCGAAAACTACCGGCGCGCGATGCCGTATGCCGGCTTGTCGACCCTGTTGGACAGGCCCTACCGCCCGGAAGCGCCTGATTTGCCCGATTTTGGCGGGCTCGACGTGGCCTTCGTCGGGGTGCCGATGGATCTCGGCGTCACCAATAGGGCAGGGGCCCGCTTTGGGCCGCGCGCGGTTCGCGAGGTCGAGCGCGTCGGTCCCTACAACCACGCGCTCAAGGTGATACCGCGCGGCGAGTGCAACGCGGCCGACATCGGCGACGTGCCGATGCGCTCGCGCTTCAGCCTTGATGCCTCGATCGAGGACATCGCGGCGTTCTATACGCGCATCCAAAAAGCCGGAGTGCGACCGCTGTCAGTCGGCGGCGACCACTCGATCACCTTCCCGATCCTGCAGGGGCTCGGGCGTGAGCGACCGGTCGGGCTCATCCATATCGACGCCCATTGCGACACGATGGGCGAACTTGAGGACACCAAATTCCATCACGGTGGACCATTCCGTCAGGCGGTGCTTGCCGGCGTTCTCGACCCGGAACGGACGATCCAGATCGGGATTCGCGGCCCCGCCGAGATCTTCTGGGGGTTCTCCTACGAATCCGGGATGACGGTGCTGCACATCGAGGATGTCGACCGGCTGGGGATCGAGAAGGTCATCGAGAAGGCGCTAGCGGTCGTCGGCGACGGACCGACCTACATCTCGTTCGATGTCGACGGTCTCGACCCGGCGTATGCGCCCGGCACCGGGACGCCGGAGGCGGGCGGGCTGACCCCACGCGAGGCACAGGCGATGCTGCACGGCCTCAAGGGTGTCGACATCATCGGCGGCGATGTCGTCGAGATCGCGCCGCAATACGACCCCACCAGCAACACCGCAATGGTCGGCGCCCAGATGCTGTTCGAGATCTTCTCGCTGATCGTGCTCGGCCGAAGCTTCAAGCGGCGCGCGGCCTAACCCCTTTCGGCGAGAATATCTCGGATCTCGGCGAGCAACACCTCGCTGTGCTGCGGCGCCGTAGACATGCCAATGCCTGGTCACATGACGGCCGTTTGTCCGTCAGTAAATGCCACCACTGCGTAACTCACCCGCCAGCGCCTTTATCTCGGCCGCTGCGGGGCTTGTGTGGGCTATTTCAACGACCCCGAGCCCGGAGGCCATCGCGCGGGCGAGTGCAACCCGGTTGCCGATCCTGGTCGCCGAGAGCGGCACACCGGCGCCGGCAAAATCGGCGGCGATCTCATCGCCGAGGCCGGAGCGCGGCGCGACGCGGTTCAAGACGACAAGCGAGGGCCGGCGTTCGTCGCGCGCCATCTTGAGGGTCGCTTCCGTCGCCCATAAATCGAGCGGCGACGGCTGAACCGGGATCAGCACCAGCTTTGCCGCGCGCACCGACATCCTCGCCTCGGTCTCGGCATGCGGCGGGTTGTCGATAACGACCAGATCCGCCTCGCGCGCGCGGTCCTCGATCCATTGCGTCGCACGCCAGCCGGGCAAAGCGGCAAATTCGAAGCCGATTGCTTTGCCCCCGAGCCGTGCCCGCCGCAGATCGACCCAGGCGGCAAGGCTGCCCTGCGGTCGGTATCGAGCGCGGCGACGCGCGCGCCGCAGCGTGCCCAGGCAACGGCAAGCTGCGCCGCCAAAGTCGTCTTGCCGGCGCCGCCCTTGCGCTGCGCGATCGTGATCACCAGTCCTGCCATTTCCTGCCCCCAAAGCAGAGATCTGTACTGTTGCGAGATGCGGACGCCTGCGCAAGATTTGGCGGCAGTGTCCCAGTTTGATTGCAGCCCTCGACGCCGCTATCGTCCAGTGCGCTTCGTTCCCATCTGGATTAGACGTTGCGCGCCGGCCCCATAATGGCGGCTGGTACCGAAACCGGGCCGTGGTCACTCGAGGACGTGGTTGCGCTATCGACGAACGATCAGAGCTCAGCGCGCCACCTGGCTGATCGGCTGGTTGGCTAATCCAACGGAGCAGCACGGGAAAATGGCTGTTCGGACGACCACCGTTTTCATTCTCTTGGCCAGGATGGTGACATATGCGGTTGGCGCTGAGGATACGATCAAATCCGGCAATTGGGAGTATTCAGCGACAGCACCGCGCATCACGCAACTGCCGCCGGGTATGCAGCCGTCGCCCGATATACGGTTCGGGCCGGAGGGTCTGACCTTCGTCAGAACGAGATGCATTACAGCGGCAGATCCAATTCCGCCTATGCACGATGCAGGCGAACCCTGCAAGATGGACAAGACTGAGATAAATGGCGGGACGCTGAGCTGGTCCGTGACCTGTGCCACGCCCAAAATTACGGTTCATCAGGAGTGGATCGTGCATTACCACGGCGACACAATGGACGGGCAAGTCACTTTGCGAAGCATCACTCCCGACCACCCGCCGATCGAAAGAACGCAGCAGCTAACGGGTCGCTACCTCGGCCCGTGTCCTGCTAATTGATATGTTCTTGGCTGTTACGCTCAAACTGAGACGCTACCGTCGGAGGCTACCGGAGTGCCGCCCCTGACTTCGGCTGCGACGCCGCAGGCGATCGCCGAAGCTGCGGCTCACCTGCGCGCCGGACGGCTCGTCGCGTTTCCAACCGAGACCGTTTACGGGCTCGGCGGCGATGCGACAAACGAGCGCGCCGTTGCAGAGATTTTCGCCGCCAAGGGACGGCCCCGCTTCAACCCCTTGATTGTGCACGTTCCCGGTTTGTCGCAAGCTGAAAACTTCGCGGTGTTCAACACAGCTGCGCACCACGTAGCCGCGCGGTTCTGGCCGGGACCGCTGAGCCTAGTATTGCCGCGCCGGGAAGATTGCGGTTTGGCGTTGCTGGCGAGTGCCGGTCTCGACACGATCGCGATCCGGGCGCCCGACCACCCCGTGGCGCAGGCCTTGTTGCGCGAGACCGGCCGGCCAATCGCGGCGCCGTCCGCCAACCGCTCGGGCCGGGTGAGCCCGACCGAGGCGGCGCATGTCGCCGAAGAACTCGGCGACAAAATCGCGCTGATCCTCGATGGCGGCCCGACGCCGGTCGGGCTCGAGTCAACCGTGCTCGATCTGTCCGGCGAGACCCCTGCCTTGCTTCGCCCCGGCGCCGTTACGCTCGAACAATTGAGCGAACTGCTTGGGCCGATTACTGCGCCTGCCGTTGGCGCCCCAAAATCGCCCGGCATGCTCGTCAGCCATTACGCGCCGGCGCTGCCGGTGCGGCTCGCGGCAACGGAGGCCGGTCCCGGAGAGGCCTTGCTCGCCTTCGGTCCCGACGCCCCGTCCGGCTTTGCCGAAATATTGTGGTTGAGCCGCTCCGGCGATCTCGCCGAGGCGGCAGCCAACCTGTTCGCGATGCTGCGTCGGCTCGACCGGCCCTGTTTCACCGGGATCGCGGTGATGCCGATCCCCGAGGGCGGCCTCGGCCGCGCCATCAACGACCGCCTGCGCCGCGCCGCCGCCATACGGAAGTAGTAGGTTATTACGGCTCGGTGATTGTCACGGGTGCAGCCGACTGGAGGACGGCGTGCAGGCGCTTAAGCTGCTCGAGCAGATCCTCTAATACCCTGTCGCGCGCGACATCGGGTAAGACGGTGAGCGGGATCAAGACGTAGCCGTTTTCCTGGAACAATTGCGGTGGGGCCCATGCCTTCAAGGCATGGAGAACGAACGGCGCACGGCCGAAGTCGGGGGTGGTGGAGAACCGGATCCACAGGGGGCTGATGCCGTACCGCGACCACTTCTCGTGGTCGACGCCGAGCCATGCCCCGGCTGGACCAATCCTGAGGTATCGCCCCGCAGAATACCACCCGTGAGCCTCTCTAAGATCCCTACCGCTAAGATCTTTGCGATCGGCAATCCCCAGCACCACCGCCTGTTTGCTGAGATCATCAACCAAATCCGCAAGGCCAATCAGGCGTCGCGGCTCCTCGAGGTTCGTCAGCTCTTCCATGCGCACCGGGAGGAACGCCTGACTGTCCATTACCTCGCAGAGGCTCCTCAACTGCGCGATGTCCCCAGGAGCGGACGCCTCGCCCGAGGTCGGCGCCACGTTGCCGAGGCTATCAAGGACGGCATTCCAGCTTGTAACCGCTAGGGCCGTAAAGGGCGGCTTAAGACGCGCGAACAGAAAATCGCCGGGAAGCCGCTCGGGATCCGGCAGGCTCTTTGCCCGCCTTATTGCCGAGTTAACGAGCTCGCTCCATACGATTGGCAGCCGCTTGCGCGGTACAACGAAGAGGAGAACGGCGCCCCCTTCCTTTGGAAGCCGCTCGAGGTATCCGGCCGGCTGATTGTCGGTTAGTCCCGCCCAGAATTTGTTCTCGATAAACAGGCGCTCCGCGCCCGTAGCGTCCAGACCGACTAAGTCGGGGATGTTCCCTTGCCCGTCGCCCGCTTGAGAACGGAAGCTTGTAAGTTGCGGGAACTCGATGCCGGTCTGCCCAGCGAGGCGCCTCAGCGCTTCGCGCATTGCGGGCGATCGATTGACGATAAAAGCCACCGCTTCAGTGGCGAGGTTCTCTGGATGCGTTGAGAAGCGCGACACCAAATGCCCGAACAACATGCTCTATCCCTCCAAACCCTGGTCTTCCCGGCGCAATCTTTCTAGATCGTCTTCGATCTTCATACGGTTGATAACCCTGCTGTCCTGAAGTTCGGTGGTCATCGCCCAATATTTCCTACCGTCGCCCGGATAGAGATACCGTTTGTAACGACCGGCCCAACGTTCGCACACGCCATGTTCCATGATGGCGTTGAACAGCGCCACATAAGCCGCCTCGTTATCCGGGCTGCGGACGATGTACTCGTGCGGAATTTCGGGCATTGTCCTGGCGACGCGGAAAGACAGGCTCTCGATCACCGCACGGATCAATTTCGGGGTCATGGGTTTGTGTCGGCAACGAAAGATGATGCGACCGGAGGACGCTTGATGACGCCAGCCGAAAGTTGCTTTTCGACTACTCTGCGGTGATTTTCGTTACCCCGGCACGGTATCGAGGGTGTTGAGTGTGGGGGACCGTCGCAAGAATCGGTCTGGGCCGCGGATTTTTCTCGTACTCGTCCACGTCGAAACAGGGTGTAGTGATTTTATCAAATTGACAAGATGTAGCGTTTCATGTATATTGCAAAATGCGTATGCTGCTGAGCATCGCCTACCGTTCTCGCGCATCGGCCGCTGGATTACCACCGGCCGGGACTAGTCGGGACATGGCGCGAATAGGGGGTCGGATCGCGATGAAAATTACATGGCTGGTCGCATCTGTATTGGCGATGAGCGTGACCGTCATTCCCTGGGCGCTGGCGCAGGACACGGTCGGGGTTGATACACAGGGGCTCACCAGCCCGCCTTCTTCGATCAGTTCAGGCTCCTATGGAACAGGTTTCTACGGCCCCGGCCTCACTGGCCCAGGCTCTTACGGGCCGCGTTCTTATGGACCGGGTTCTTATGGACCGGGTTCTTACGGCCCGGGAACTGGAGCCTCCACCGGTCCGCCGACCCCTTTTACTTACTTTACGCAGGGCGGTCCCGCCGCTGGCGGCGTCGCCGTGCCAAGCGCCCCATCTCAATAAAGCTCGGATGCGCACTAGACAATAAAAACAGCGAAATGCCCATGGTAGATCGACGGTCGTCAGCGCGTTCCCGCCCCCTTGATGGGGGCGGGTCAGGGTGGGGGTGATCTAGCCGAGGACGCGGGATTGCCATCACCTGCTCGGCGGCAAGCGGGCTCTGTGCTCCCGCTTACTCGTCACTCCCGCGTTCACCCCCTCCCGATCCCTCCCCCATCGAGGGGGAGGGTTCACACAGACGGAGAGGTCGCATACGAGCTGAATGGGTTCTGTGCCGGGTTGGGTTCGAGCCGTCCGGCTGTACGATATCGATGTAACACACTTTTGACTGATCTCAACTTTTCGGGGAAATCTCGCTGCTGATTTGCTGCGGATTAGCCGATCGGCCAAATGTAAACAATCATTGGTTGCAACATCGCATGGCCAGGACCGAGGAATAGAGGATGCAGATCGAGGCGGCGTTGGAGCGCATAAAAGGGGTGGTTGGACCCAGAGGTTGGATTGCCGACCCCGGCGAGTGCGAACCCTATCTCGTCGAAGCCCGGCGCCTCTGGCGCGGCGCGACACGGCTCGTCGTCCGCCCCGCTGCGACCGCGGAAGTCGCGGCGGTGGTGCGGATCTGCGCCGAAGCCAGACTGCCGATCGTGCCGCAAGGCGGCAACACCGGCCTCGTCGGCGGCGGCGTCCCGCCCGAGGACGGGCAGAATATCATCCTCGCCCTCAGCCGCATGAACCGCATCCGCGCGATCGACCCGGTTAATTTCACGATGACGATCGAGGCTGGCTGCATCCTCGCGCACCTGCAACAGGCGGCGGCCGAGGCCGACCGGCTGTTCCCGTTGAGCCTCGGCGCCGAGGGCAGCTGCCAGATCGGCGGCAATCTGTCGACGAATGCAGGCGGGATCGCGGTGCTGCGTTACGGCAATACCCGCGAACTGACCCTGGGCCTTGAGGTCGTGCTGCCGGACGGCCGGGTATGGGATGGCCTCAGGGGGCTTCGCAAGGACAATACCGGCTATGATCTGAAGCAGCTCTTCATCGGCGGCGAGGGCACGCTCGGCATCATCACCGCCGCAACCGTCAAGCTCTTTCCGAAGCCGCGCGAAGTGGAGACCGCGCTCCTGGGGCTCACCAGAGTGGAGGAGGTCATGGACCTCTTCGCCCGCGCCCGCGCCGCCACTGCCGATCAGTTGACCGCGTTCGAGCTGATCCCGCGTGCTGCACTCGATCTGGCGCTGATCTATATACCCGGAACGGCCGATCCACTCACGGCACCCCACCCCTGGTACGTCCTGCTCGAGATGTCGTCGAGCCAAACCGACAGCGGCATTCGCGCGCTTCTGGAAAGACTTCTCGAAGGGGCGCTTACAGACGATCTCATCGCGGACGGCGTCATTGCCGAAAGCGGCGCGCAGGCCAAGGACCTATGGCACATCCGGGAGGCGATCGTCGAAGCGCAGGATTATTCGGGCTCGATCAAGCACGACGTCTCGGTGCCGATCAGCCGCGTCGCGGAGTTCGTTGTCCGCGCCACCGCGGCGGTGACCGAGCGGCTGCCGGGGATCCGGCCGATAGCCTTCGGCCATGTCGGCGACGGCAACATTCACTTCAACCTAACGCAGCCGGACGGCGCCGAGACTTCGGCCTATCTCGCGCGCTGGCAGGAGTTCAATGACCTCGTCCACGGTATCGTGCGCGAGCTCAATGGCTCGATCAGTGCCGAACATGGGGTCGGCCGCCTCAAGCGCGACGAGATCACCCATTACAAATCGCGGGTCGAAATCAAGCTGATGCACACGATCAAACGCGCCCTCGATCCCGACAACATCATGAATCCGGGGAAGGTGGTAAGCGTGTAGCACTGCCTCCGGGTATTTCGCGGCGATCGAGCTAGGCGTAATCCAGCCTAAAGATCACAGGGTTTCCGCGTCCAGGGCCGGCACCGGGAGTTCTTCGATAAGTCCGCCGCTCAGCCGGAAGACGTTGTCCTGTGGCACCGGCAGCGTCAGTGCGATCTCGCGCGGCAGGCTCGCGTACAACCCGCGCAGCACGCGGCTGACGACGCCGTGAGTGACCGCGATGACGAACGGCGCGCCGACCGCCTCACTCAGCCACTCGGCAACCCGAGCGGCAAAACTGTCGTAGGTCTCTCCACCGGGGGCGCGGAAATTCCATTCATAACGGCCGTCGCCATCGAACGCCCCGGGAGAACGCAATTCGATGTCGCGAAAAGTAAGCCCGTCCCAGGAGCCGGCCGAAATCTCGCGGAGCCGATCGTCAAATCTCAGCTCGGGCCACACCGGGAGGTGCTGGGCGATGATCTCCGCGGTCCGCGTAGCGCGGCCCAGCGGGCTGGCGACAATCCGGGCGGATGCGGCCTCCGGCAATTTCTGCACAACTCGCCCGATCGCACGGGCCTGAGCAATGCCGCGTTCGGTCAACGGCGAATCAAAGCGGCCCTGAATCCGCCGTTCCCGGTTCCATTCCGTCTCGCCGTGACGGACCAACAGAATGCAGCCGGTCACGGCGCCCCCTCCCTAACCCTCCCCCCGCGAGCAGGGGAGGGAAGGGTGGGGGTTGTGCAAGCGATAGAGGACATGCCGCTTCAACGGACCGTCCGGAAGCTTGGGATGATCGAAATCGTCTTTGGGAACCCGGGTCATCCCAAGCCGTTCCATGACCCGGCGCGAGCGCCAATTGGCCGGAACCGTCAACGCGACGATCTCGTCGAGGCCGAGCTGCTCGAAACCGTAATCGAGCGCCGCCTGGGCGGCCTCCGTCGCGTACCCCTTGCCCCAATAGGCGCGCGCGAGACGCCACGCCACTTCGACTGCCGGCGTGAAGTGAGCTTGATAGGAGACCGTTTCGAGACCGACGACGCCGATGAAGCTCACCTCGCCCGGAAGCTCGGCGACCCATTGGCCGAAGCCATGTTCCTCCCAATGAGCGCGCCTGCGACCCACCCAGCCGGGCAGCGGCAACAGGTATTCCATGGCGACGGGATCGGCGGAAAGCTCGGCGAAGGCCGCCTCATCCTCATCGCGCCATTGCCGCAGCAGTAGCCGGGCAGTCCGCAGCAAGACGGTCACGGCTACTTCTTTTTACCGAGCCCACCGAGCTGTGACAGGAACATCTCCTGAAGCTGCTCGAAACCCTTGAGGGTCGCCGGCAGCCACGTCTTGATCATCGCCTCGGGATCCATCGCTTTGAGGGTAGCGCGCAGCCGCTCTTCCACTTCGGGCAGGAGCGCCTCCTGCAGTGGCTTCACATCCGGCAGGCCCAAGAAAGCGCGCGCCTCCTCCGGCGTGCAATCGATATCGATCTTGAATTTCATCGCAGCGTTTCCTCCTGGCGGGGATATTGACTGAAGCTGCGCGAGGACGCACCTGCTGTCGAAGATTTCGTGTAGTCTCTTGGTCATGGCCGTCGAGATCCCCTTCCGCCGCGAGTTCTCGTTCGAATATGGTCGGCTCGAACCGGTCGCGCCGATGATCCGTCGCATCGTCGCACGCAACCCGAGCCCGTTCACATTCCGGGGCACCGGAACCTATGTGGTCGGCGAGGGCGCGGTCGCGGTGATCGATCCGGGCCCCGATCTTCTCGAGCATGTCGAGGCACTCCTCGCTGGTCTCGTGGGCGACCGGGTTACCCACATCCTGATCACCCACACGCATCGCGATCATTCGCCGGCGGCGCGAGCGCTGCAGGCGGCGACCGGCGCGCCGACATACGGATTCGGCCCGCATGCCGGCGGCCATCGCGGTGAGCCGGCGGTCGAGGAAGGCGGGGATTGGGATTTCGTTCCGGACGTCACGCTTCGCGATGGCGAAAGGATCGCGGGTGCAGGCTGGCTCTTCGAGGCCATCCACACACCAGGCCATACCTCGAATCATCTATGTTTTTCACTGCCCGACAACGGCGTGGTGTTCAGCGGCGATCATGTCATGGGGTGGTCGACGAGCGTCATCGCGCCGCCCGATGGCGATATGGCCGCCTACATGGCCTCGCTCGACAGATTGCTCGGCCGCCGGGACCAGGTTTATTGGCCGACCCACGGGCCTGCGATCACCGAGCCGCAGGAGCACGTACGGGCCTTCATTGCCCACCGCCGGGAGCGCGAGGCCGGCATTCTCGACTGCCTACGCACCGGCATGGGCCGCATCGATGCGATTGTCGAGCGGCTCTATGTCGGGTTGCAACCGGCGTTGCGCGGCCCCGCCGGGCGCTCTGTGCAGGCGCATTTGATCGACCTTGTTGTCCGCGGCCTTGTTGAGAGCGACGGCCCGCCAAGCCTCGAAACGAATTACCGAATCTCCCGCCTGTAATGCGTATCGGCCTTGCTGCCGCGCGTGCCGGACTGGCCATTGTGGTCACGCTCGCGGGCTGCTCTCAACCGGTGGCGACGGGTCGGCCCCAACTCGGGGCTCCAGCAACGGGCGACAACACGAGCCTAAGCGGCTCCGGTGCTGTCCGAGCGGGCAGTTTCCCGCGCTCTTTTTTGATTCCCGGGACCGATAGCTCGATCCGCGTCGGCGGCTGATGTCGTCGCCGCGAAGCTTTGATCCCGGTTGAGCGCTAATGTCAGCGCCGAAACCCTTTCGCGATCACATAGGTCTCCGCTGACCGGGCGCGGCTTGCCGGCGGCTTGGCATGACGCACCTCGGCAAATGCTCGTTTGAGCTGCGCGAGCAGCATGCCCTGAGCGCCGCCTTGAAACATCTTTGCCACAAGGGTGCCGCCGGGCTTCAGAACCTCGGAGGCGACCGCGAATGCGGCCTCGGCTAGCGCGACTATCCGCAGGTGATCGGTCGCGGCATGGCCGGTCGTCGACGGCGCTATATCGCTCAGCACGACATCGGCGAGACCGTCGAGCTCGACCGTCACTTCCGCAGCGACAGAAGCGTCGTGAATGTCGGCGCGCAGGATCGTTGCGCCGGCAATCGGCGCCGTATCGGCGATATCGATCCCGACAACGCGGCCGCTAGCGCCGACGCGCTCTAGGGCCACCTGCGTCCAGCCACCCGGCGCGCAGCCAAGGTCTACAACCCGCGCCCCAGCTCGCAGGAGCCGGTACCGATCGTCCAGCTCGATCAGCTTGAAGGCGGCACGCGACCGATAGCCGAGGCGGCGAACCTCGGTAACATAAGGATCGTTGAGTTGCCGCGACAGCCACGCAGTCGAGGACGGCTTTCGCCGGCCGGCGCTGCGAACTCGTACCCCCATGTCAGGCCTGCATCAGGTCGAATAGAATCCCTTCCCGCACGCCGCGATCGGCAACGCGCAGATGCCCGACCGGCCAGGTCTTACAGATCGCATCGAGGATCGCACAGCCGCTCACCACCAGATCGGCGCGCTCGCGACCGACGCAAGGGTTGGCGGCGCGCCCGGCGAGGTCGAGACCCGCCAGCCGCGCCGACACGGTCGAGATCTGCTCGAACGTGAGCACACTGCCGTCGACCAGCGCCCGGGTGTAGCGGGGCAACGCGAGGTGAATGCCGGCGAGCGTCGTCACCGTTCCCGAGCTTCCCAGCATTTGCACCCGGCCGGTTCTGACGTGGCGCAAAAGCTCGTGAGCTCGCTCGAACGGCGCCAGCGCCGCCACCGCTTCGGCAACCATGGCGCGGTACGTCGCCGATGAAACCTCAGCACCGCCAAAGCGATCGGTTAGGGTAACCACCCCGAACGGCAGTGAGATCGAGCCGATAATATGCGGTCGCCTCCGGCGGTTTTGCGGGCCCATCAGCCGCAACCACACGATCTCGGTCGAGCCACCACCGATATCGAAGACGATGGCGTACGGGATACGTGGATTGAGCAGCGGCGCGCAGCCGGCGACGACGAGTCGGGCCTCCTCAGTGCTCGAGATTATTTCGATGTCGAGCCTAGTCTCCTCGCGTACCCGGGCGACGAACATCTCGCAGTTGACCGCCTGGCGACAGGCTTCCGTGGCGACGTACCGTCCTTCGGCGATGTTGCGGGCGGCGATTTTGTCGGCGCAGATCTTAAGCGCGTCGAGGGTTCGCGAAATCGCCTCCGCCGACAGAGCGCCGGTCGCCGTCATACCTTCACCGAGTCGGACAATTCGGGAAAAAGCATCGACGACGCGAAAGCTCGGGCCGGCCGGCCGTGCCACCAGGAGCCGACAGTTATTCGTGCCAAGATCAAGCGCCGCAAAAAGGGGGGCGAAGCGGTGGGCGACCGGCCGTGGTGGCGCGGGTCGATACCCCGATAGACGGGAACGCTCCGCCCGCAGCCCCGCCGCGCCAGATTGCAGCCCACCATGGCCCTGAGCGGGGGCGACCGAACCGCCTCCACGCGATGCCAATGTGCCAACCGGCTTATCCAAGGGGCGACCTGTCGTCATCGGAGCAAGCAGGGGATCGTAGCGCAGCCGCCACCAAATCGAAACCCTGTCAAAATGGCGACTGATTACGCCTTTAGAATTATGTTGATTTTTCGCAATCCAGAACGCAATCCTACGCAACCCTGTCTAACTGTGATAGAGCGCGCCCTTGGCGTGGGGGATCGTCTAACGGTAGGACAGCGGACTCTGACTCCGCCAGTGTTGGTTCGAATCCAGCTCCCCCAGCCAACTGATTTTATTGACTTTTCTCCCTCCTGACCGCAGAACAGCTGCGGCCAGTTGGGAGGTCAGTTGGGAAAATTCGTTCCCTTTTCGAGCTTGCGGATCGCACTTTCAGCGAGCGCCGGGTCGCGATGCAGATAGTGGGCATCCAGGATCGCGCCCACGTCACGCAGGCTGTGCCCGGTAATCGCCGAGATCTCGGCCTCGGTGCAGCCGCACACCGCCAGCCGGGTCACCGCGGTGCCGCGCAGATCGTGGAACGTCACCCCGACAATACCGGCCATCGCACAGGCCTTGCGCCAGGACGACCGGAACCCGTCTTCGGTCCAGGGCTTGCCGTCGGTGTTGACCAGGATGACCGGGCTGCGCCGTGCCGTGGTATCGAGCGCGGCCTTGAGTGGCGCACCCACCGGGATTCTGACGCGGGCCCCCGTCTTCCCTTGACGCAGTTGTAAATGGCGCCCGTCGTAAGCCGACCACGGCAGGCGCAACAGATCGCCCTGCCTCTGCCCCGTCCATAGCGCGAGCAGCAACGCGAGATGCAAGTGCGGCGGCGCGTGCTCTACGAACGCCGTCTCGTCTGTTGCTGTCCAGATCTTGTCGGCGCGGGAGCCGCGATACAGGCGCCCGCCCTTTTCACAAGGGTTGGCCATGATCAGGCCGCGGTCGAGCGACCACGACAACACGCGGGCGAGCACCACCCAAGCATAGTCTGCCTGCCGGCGCGAGGTCATGGCGAGATCGTCCCGCCATGCCATGAACACGCCGCGGCTGCGGCGGTCGATCAGAGCCGAAAGCGGAAAGTCGCCAAATTTTTTCTCGATGAGCTTGATCTTGGCGATGTAATCCGAGCGGGTACGTGGTGCCAACCCGAGAAAATCCTGCGAATTTTGAAAAGCGCGCAGAACACTCAGCAGGATGTCTCGAGACGGTGCGCGCCGCGGCGCGACCGCTTCGTTGTAGCTCGCCTGGAACTCGGGTGTTCCAGGCTTACCGTGCAGCCTGGGGCCACCCTTCCACGCGTACCAATAGGTGACCTGGCGGCCGTCGGCGAGCCGTTTCCTGACCCGGTTGAGGCCCTTCAGCCTAACATGCATGGGTTGCCAACCATTCATCTAGCGGAACCGCAGGTTCTTTGCTGGAACCGGTCGTTACCAGCTCGATCGTGATGTGACCATCTTTATCAACCTTGATTCGGGCGACCTCGCAGCCCGCCGCCTTGGCGGCTTTGATGGCCGCGGCGACATCGCGTTGGCGGAAGGTTGAGGGGCGGCGGGACATGGTGCCTATTCGGCAATCCAATCTTGTGCTAGGGCCCGTCGCTGCGGAAGCGACAGGACACGCGGTTCAACGAGGGCATTCAATTATCCGCATCCTTTTCGTGGACCTGATTTCGTATTTCGTTCTACTTTGCTTCCAAGGACCGCACGAAGTTGCTAAAGGCGCGCTTCGCTGCCTTTATCCGAGATTCATCTGGCAGTCCCGATGGGCCCTTAGTCTCAAGTAAAATCAACGCGAGAATTAAGACGATTATATTCACCGTGTCCGTCCATGACGTTCCCTCTCCCAGCTTAACCCGGCTCATTCCCTCCTCCACTATTTTATACGCCGCAATCGTTGCTTTACTAAAATCGGCAGCCTCGTGCCCAGAAACAGCAAAGGGCAAATCGAGACGTCCGTAGAACGTCCCGGTTTTGGGGGCGTTAGGATCAACATCCTCATGCCAAACCAAATCCGCGGGCTTTACACGAAGAAGCGGCGCGAGTTTTTCCATCCACTCGACAGACAGCTTGCTTTCGCCTCGCTCTAATTTGCTGATCGTCGCGGCCGACGTGCCGGCTTTAGCGGCAAGTTCCAACAATGTCAGTCCCATCGCCCGACGCAGCACCGCAATCCGGTTGGACGTGAAGGGCTGCTCTGTAACGTCGATGTTGGGCGTGAGGGATCGCCCTGTATTCGGGTCTCCGCTGATTTGTTCCGCCGTCATCCCACTCTCCTGCTTCGGTTCCCCTGTCTGAACCATATCGTTTTCCGAAAGAAACCGTCAAGCTCTCGGGTTCGACGATTTCTTCGGAGATCTCTTGTTTTTTTCTAAAATCGGCATAACGTTTCGTTTATGAGACTCAAGGAATGGCGTGAAGCGCGGCGGCTGTCGTACGACCAAGCTGCGAAAGAGTTAAATTTGTCCAACGCGGCAACCGTGCTGCGGTACGAGAACGGCACTCACATCCCGAGGCCGGCTGCGATGTGCAAAATTTTCGAGCGCACTGCCGGCGCGGTGACTCCGGCCGATTTTTATTATCACCGTCTCGGTCAGGCAGAGCCCGCGCCGCACAAGCCAACAGCCGGTCAACGCAACAGCTCGGGTAAACTACGCCGCCCTGATGCGGCGCCATGATCGTTTCTCTTTCGGAGAAATAATTTCGTAAAACCAAATATCGTTCAGACCCGTGGAGGGGAGCGAGCTTGGAGATTTTTGATGGAGGACCACACCGTGACGATTCATAAGCGCCCGCGCCCGCCAGTTCGCGCCAAGCGCCCCACAGAGCCGGCGTCGCGCAACAGAACCCCTCGCGGAGCGCCGGCTGCGGTCATTGCCCGGCGGCCAGCTGAGCGTCCCGCGCCACGCGCCGGAAGGGCTCGTGGAGCGCCGGCTCTGCTGATCGGGGTCACCCCACCGCGGCAGCGCAGGGGGAGCCCAACCCGGAAGCCGCGATGAGACTCGGCTATGAGCACACTGTATGGCGCTGGCCCGCCGCGGCCGGAGGGGAGAGCCGCACCTGCAAATGAAAAGCGCCGCCCCAGCAAAGCGGCGCCTTCCCAAACAGCCATTTCGGCAACCGGCAACCAGGGCTCATATACGCGGACGCGTGGCCGGGTGCAAGCGCCCCCCTTTGGCGCCTCGGCCCTCGATCGCCTCTTGGCCGCCGATGTCGACGCGCTGATCCCGCGCAACCCGCGCGCATTTGCCGCCGTCCTCGCTGAAATCGGTGACGAGCTCGGCATCCGCGGCTCGCTCGAGGATGCCGTATTCCGACGCGCCCGGCTCGGCCCCCCGCTTGTTTGGAGCAGGCCGTGATCCCGCGGCCGCCTTCCCCAGCCGAGACGGCGAGTGGCACGGCATATCTCGTGCCACGACCCGCGTCGGCCGCAAAAATCCGGCGCTGGCAACCGTTTCGCAATGCCGCGGGCACCGTGCTCGGTTATCTCGACGTGGAGCTGCCGAGCGGCATGGTGATCAACGGCAGCAAGCTGATGGTCGGCCCGAACGGCAAGCACTGGGTCGCGATGCCCAGCGAGCGCCAACTCGACCGCGACGGCAACCCGCGACTCGACGACAACGGCAAGCAGCTGTGGAGCCCGATCGTCGAGTTCGCGACTCGCGACGCACGGGGTCGATTCAACGAGCTGGTTCTCGCGGCGCTACGGCGAAAGCACCCCGGCGCTTTCGACCAGGAGGCGTCGCGGGGAGTGCGGGCGCCGTGACGGCCGACGTTGTTACCATCTTGCGCGCAGAGCGCGGCGCTTGGCAAAGACAGTTCGGGCCGATGGCGGCATCAACGATTTCGATCGGCCCAAGACCTTCGATCTCTCCGAGGCTCCAGTCTCGGGTGTCGACGGCATTCTCGCTCTCCTATGCCAACTCGAGCGCCAGAGCGATCGCTGTGTCGTGCGCGGCGCTGTCGCCGATCCGGCACGCACCAAGGCTGTACAGCGTCTGCTGCGCACCGGCACACCAACCCTGCGCGACGTTCCCAGGCGCTGGCTCGCATTAGACTTCGACGGCTCGCCGCAGCCCGATTGGATCGATCCCGCCGACCTACTCAACTGCGCTTGCGTCGCTATCGAGCAACTGCCGCTAAGATTTCGGCGCGCCCGCTTTATCGTCCAGGCGACCAGCGGCCACGGGCTCAAACCAACTATGCGTATTCGGCTGTGGTGCTGGCTGTCTCGCCCGACTTTCGGCGCCGAGCTGAAATATTGGTTGCGCTCAGTGTCGGGGCTCGATCGATCCATCTTTGGGGCAGCGCAGATCATCTACACTGCCGCCCCGATATTTCTGCCCGGCTCATTCGATCCGCTGCCGATCCGCATCGACATTATGCCGGGTGATGACGAGGTGATCGTCCCGGCACCAAGTCAACTCGAGCCGCCAAAGCCTCGTCGACGAGAGACTGACAATCAACACGACCCGGCCGATATCGGTCATCTCGTCCACTTCGTCGAGACCGCCGCGGCCGGCAATCGCAACGCCGCGCTCTATTGGGCCGCTTGCCGCGCCGCCGAGCAGCACTGCACCGACAATCGTACGGCAAAACAACTCGAAGACGCTGCGGTCCAGGCCGGATTGTCGGCCACCGAAGCGACGGCAACGGTCAGAAGCGCGTTCCGCAATGGCTGATCGCCCGCCAGAAGATCGCGAGGCATGGCTGCGCTATACCCGCGAGAAGCAGGCGCACGAAGAAGCGGAAAAGACTAGGCGCAAAGGAAATGGCCCTGACCGCGAGCACGCCGGCGGGGAGGAACCGCCCCGACAACTGCGTGTTGATATCGGACAGCTCAATGCCGAGAGCGACCCTGACGAAGTTGCGGCCATCGTCGACCGGATCGCCAAGAGCACATCCGACGAAATTGTCCGCGAGTCACTCCTCCGGACAGTCAAGGCGCAAACCGGCACGCCAGTCGGGTCGATGCGAAAACATATCGACCAGGCTGCAAAACGTGCCAAAAGGCAGACCAGCGGCACATCGGATTGGCACGATCAGCTCTCTCACAATAAGGACGGCGAGCCCTACGCCACCGCCGCGAACGTGCTCATCGCGCTTCGCCAGGCGCCCGAATGGCGCGGCGTCCTCGCTCTCGACGAGTTCCATCAACAGCCGATGGTCGTTAGCAAGCCGCCTTGGGCAAAGGAATGGGCCGGTCCAACTACGTTCGCCGACGCCGACGAGGCGCGCACGCTGGTGTGGATGCAGGAAAATGGCTTACCGCTCTGCCGCATCGAAGCCGTTCGCCAAGCGCTCGCCGTCGCCATCGACAACAATCGTTTTCACCCCGTTCGCGAGTACCTCGACGGTCTGAAGTGGGACGGCTCCTCTCGGCTCGACAGGTGGTTGACCTATTACCTCGGCGTCGAGCCAATCGACAATTACACGGGGCCGATCGGCAAATGCTGGCTGATCTCTGCCGTCGCTCGAATTTATCAGCCAGGATGTGCTGCAAAGTATTGCCTCATTCTTGAAGGCGACCAGGACCTCGGAAAATCAACCGCTCTCGAAGTCCTTGGTGGCGAATGGTTTACCGACGACATGGCCGAACTCGGGACAAAAGACTCCGCCATGCAGGCCGGCAACGCTTGGATTGTCGAACTCGCCGAACTTGACAGCACCAGACGCGCCCACATAGCGGCCGTCAAGGCCTTCATTAGCCGAAAGGTCGACCGGTTCCGCAAACCATTCGGCCGGCTCGTCGTCTCACAGGAACGCCAGTGCGTCATGGCTGGAACCATCAATCCAGGCGCCGATTACCTGATTGACGACACCGGCAACGTCCGCTTTTGGCCGGTGTCCTGCATCAAGATAGACATCGCTTCATTGACCCGCGACCGCGACCAGTTATGGGCCGAAGCCGTCTATCGGTTCAAAAGCGGAGAAAAATGGTGGCTCGAAGACGAGCAGGCCGTCTCGGTAGCTCGCGCGCAACAGGATGCACGAACCCAAGATGACAGTTGGACCGAGGTGATTAGAAAATACCTCGACGATCGGCCATCGACTGTCGCCATCACCACAACACAAATCCTGCGCGCCGCCCTGTACATCGACATAAAAGACCACGACAAAGCAAAGCAAAGCCGCGTCGGCATCATCATGCGCCGCAAACTCGGGTGGAGAGGCCGAAAAAGCGGCGCCCACCGATGGTTCGAACGCCACGACGCCAGCAACACCGATTACCCCGACACCCCTCAGCCTCAGGAGAATTGACCCACATGAGACTTGCCGATCGTTTTTCGTTTGTGACGGCCGATGCCGATAACGGACTGATCGCACTATCGCGCGACGCCAGTGACGCGCAGTGCTTCGAACTCACCGAGAGTGCGCGAGACGCTTGTCTCCAGGTCGCCTCGTCAAAGCCCACCTCGATCCTGTCAGCAATGCCGGTCACACGGCTGCCTTATCCCAAAACCTGGCTCGAATGGATCGGCTGGCCCGGCGAGCCCGAGGCGGCACGCAGTCGATATGCCTGCTTCCTCGAAGCCTCCAGCGATGATCTGTGCGCCGGCCAAATGACCCTCAGAATGCGCTTGTCCAAAACCAGCCTCGTGCCGCCGCGCATGGGCTCGATCGCGCCGCCGCCCGCCAACACCTCGTCCGCGGCCACTTCAAGGTGCGCGCCACTGGAATTTACTGGTGGAGCCCATTCGTCCGCGGCCGCGGTACAGACCTCCCCCGCCACCACTACGCCGTCAGCGCCTAAGTCTTCCCCATCATTCCATTGCAATGGAAGGGAGCCTCAAGTGAGCAATATCGTGCCCTTTGGTAAATATCGCGGCCAGCCCGTTGAAGCACTGGCCGCCGACCGCGATTACTGCGACTGGCTTGTGAGCTAGGCCTGGTTCCGCGAACGCTATGGCGCGGTCTATACGCTGATCGTGAACAAT
>Ga0310916_10000246_pt1 | contig 28765 bp, 32 predicted proteins | sample GREbulkMGLF176_FD_203444 | JGI IMG/M metagenome (GOLD analysis project Ga0310916, IMG submission 203444) | Lab enrichment of tropical soil microbial communities from Luquillo Experimental Forest, Puerto Rico - GRE.bulkMG.LF176 | ecosystem: Environmental > Terrestrial > Soil > Tropical forest >...
TCAACTGGATTGTTGAGGGGAAAAATAATTTTTCCGGGGCCGGTGCGTGGCGTACCCAGGATTCTGATCCCCCGGCCCATGGGGTGGAGGAAAGCCTAGATGCCAGTTACGCGGCCTACTTCCTTGCTCGACGCGCGAGGGGCAGCACCTTGCCGCCGTCCCGAAGTTCATCCAGATAGTCAGCCCACGCCTGCATCATCTTCACGCGCTCTGGCCAATATTCAGCGGCATGAATATAAGCTCGCCGCACATCGTCGGCTTCTTGGTGCGCAAGCTGACGTTCAATGGCATCGGGGTTCCACCGCCCAATCTCGTTCAATCGAGTGGACGCCATGGCGCGAAAGCCGTGTGTCGTCATCTGCTCGGGACCATAACCGAGCCGACGTAAGGCAGCGTTCAGAGTGTTCTCGGAAATCGGCCGGGTCACACTGCGGATCGACGGAAACAGCCAGCGTCCCCACCGCTGATAGTCTGCAACTCGCGAATGATTTCAAGTGCTTGGCGCGAGAGGGGAACGCGGTGAACACGGCGCATCTTCATTTTTGCAGCTGAGATGCGCCATTCACCGGCCGCAAAATTAATTTCCACCCACTCGGCATACCGCAGCTCTCCCGGTCGGACAAAGACCAGAGGAGCAAGGTGCAACGCCGCCTTCGTCGTTGGCTGGCCATCGAAACCTTCAATCGCCCGGAGCAAGGCACCGATGGCTGTCGGATCGACTATTGCAGACCGGTGCTTAACTCTGGGAGCAGTCAGGGCACCCCGCAAATCAGCTGATGGGTCCCGCTCTGCCCTACCCGTGGCAATGGCATACCGAAAGACCATGCCGCATGTGCTGCGCAACCTGCGCGCGGTTTCGTACCTCCCGCGTGCTTCCACCTTACGCAGCACCGAAAGCAATTCGGGTGCGGTGATTTCAGCGATCCGCAGTTCACCAATCGAAGGGTATGCAAAATCAAGTAGCCAATGCAGCTTCTCCAACGTCCGAGGCGCTCTTCCCTCTTTCTCTAGCTTTTCCAAAACCTCCTCTGCGACGCTCTTGAAGGTGTTGCTGGTCGTCGTGGTTTGTTTGTCTAATCGACGTCGCGCAGAAGGATCGATGCCTTTGGCGAGAAGCCGTTTGGCTCCGTCCCGTTGCTCGCGCGCCTCTTGCAACGTGACAATCGGGTACATGCCTAGAGCCAGCGTCCTTTGCTTGCCGTCGAACCGATAAGCCATCCGCCAGAGCTTGCTGCCGTGCGGCTGGACCAGCAAATGAAGGCCACCCGCATCTGATAGCTTAATTGGTCGCTCGCCAGACTTGGCGTTGCGCACACGGACATCACTGAGCATGTTGGTATCGAGCCTACGATGCGGCTAGAATACCAACGACGATACCAACAAATTGCCGGAATGGCAACGGATAAGTGCGAACCACCGCGTTCTAGAAAGTTCGGTGGCTATTGGGTTTATTGCATTACCGCGAATGGTGGCGAACGGGGGCGAAGGCTATTGTGGTGCCCAGGGGCGGAATTGAACCACCGACACCTGCATTTTCAGTGCAGTGCTCTACCAACTGAGCTACCTGGGCAACTAAGGTGGCGCATGGGCGTTGCGCGCGGGCGCGTTATAGAGACTCGCTTTCCGGCTGTCCAGACAAGCCATTTTATCAAGGACGGGGTGGCTACGAATTTCCCTCGTCCTCTCCGCGCGTTCCATCCTCGTCCGCGTCCTCGGTCACCGGGATGGCGTAGACGCCGCCGAGCCAGCGGTGCAGATCGATGTCGGCACAGCGCCTGCTGCAGAATGGCGCGTATTTCTCCGCCGCGGCCCTGCGGCAGATCGGACACGGCTGGGCGCTCATGCGATTGCTCTCGGTCATGGCGTGCATATGGGAAGATCGCAAGCGGACATCAAACCGCGCTGAGCCAGCCGAAGCGGATGGGATAGCCCTCGCCGGCCAGCAGCGTCGTGGCCTCATACAAAGGCAACCCCACAACATTGCTGTAGGATCCGACGATCTTGACAATGAAGCCACCCGCAATCCCCTGCGCGGCATAACCGCCGGCCTTGCCGCGCCATTCGCCGGACGCCAGGTAGGCCTCGATGTCCTCCTCCGACAGGCGCTTGAACCGCACGCGCGTTTCCACCAAGCGCTGGCGGTAGGCTTCGTTGGGCGTGACCAGGCACACGCCGGTATGGACGCGATGATTGCGTCCGGAGAGCAGGCGCAGGCACTGTGCCGCCTCGTCAAGCAGCTCGGCCTTGGGCAGAATGCGCCGACCCACCGCCACCACGGTGTCGGCGGCAAGGATGTAGGCGCCGCTGAGGTCCTCGTCCTCGCGCACCAGCTCAAGCGCCGCCTCCGCCTTGGCACGCGCCAACCGGTTGGCGCATGCGCGCGGAAGCTCGCCGCGTTTCGGCGTCTCGTCGACATCGGTGGGGCGCAGCGCGTCGGGCTCGATGCCGGCCTGATTGATCAGCGTGACCCGGCGGGGCGAGCCGGAGGCGAGCACGAGCTTGGGGCGTCCTATCATGTCAAGGAATCATCATTTGAATCGATAGGTGATGCGACCTTTGGTCAGATCGTACGGCGTCATCTCGACCAGCACCTTGTCGCCGGCGAGCACACGGATGCGGTTCTTGCGCATGCGGCCGGCGGTATGGGCGATGATTTCATGCTCGTTTTCAAGCTTTACGCGGAAAGTGGCGTTCGGAAGCAGCTCCGTCACGACACCGGGAAATTCCAGCAGCTCTTCTTTTGCCATTCAGGTCGACTATCCGGAAATCGGCGCGCAAGCTACCGGAAGGAATGTATTTTCTCAACTGCCCGCCTCCGCTCATTCGTTGACGCTCACGCGGGCGACGAACCGCTCGCGGATGTTCTGCACAAGCTGATCGCGAACCGCGCGATAGGCTTCCAGACGCTGCTCGCGGCTGCCCTCGACCACCGTCGGGTCGGCGGTCGGCCAATATTCGACCTCGACAGCCAGCACGCGCGTGAGCTCGAGCGCCTTGTGATGCGCTTCGGGGGAAAGGGTGACGATGAGATCGAAATTGAGACCTTCCAGATCTTCCAGCTCCTCGAAGGTGATCGGCCTGTGATCATTGATGTCGATGCCGATCTCCTCCATCACCGCGCCGGCGAAAGGATCGAGCTCGCCTCTGCGCACCCCGGCCGAGCCGACGTAGAGCGAGCCTCCCAGCATTTGCTTGAGCACGGCCGCCGCCATGGGCGAACGCACGGCGTTGAGCCCACAGGCAAACAGCACGGCCTGCGGACGCGCGGCCCCCGCTCGCTTCATCCCCTCCAATGCAGCACGCAAATGAGCGTAAACAGGCGGCGCGCCGTGTCGAAGTCGACGCTCACCTTGCGCTTGAGCCGCTCCAGCAGGATTTGTGAGCCCTCGTCGTGGAGCGCGCGCCGGCCCATGTCGAGCGCCTCGATGCGGTCGGGCGTCGCCGTGCGGATGGCCGCGTAGTAGCTGTCGCAGACCGTGTAGTAGTCCTTCACGATGCGGCGCAACGGCGAGAGCGACAGCAGATGCGCGATCACCGGCGCGCCGTCCGCGCGTCGGATGTCGAATATCAGGCGGCTGCCGGTAATGCTCAGGTGGAGCGCGAAAGGTCCCTGCGCGTCCCCGTTGGGCGCAAAGCTGTTGTCTTCCAGCAGGTCATAGATCGCAACGGCGCGCTCGTGCTCGACGTCCCGGCTGGCGCGGCTGATCGAGTTTTCATCGAGGGTCACCGCGATCAGGCGGTTGGTTTGCTTTTTGGATTGGGACTCCCGGGTCATGGCCACGTTGCGAAAGTCTGCATCAGCAGTTGACGCGCATCGCGACCGAGCGGGCATGGCCATCGAGCCCCTCCGCCTCGCCGAGCGCGATGGCGGCAGGGGCAAGCGCGCGCAATTGGTCGGGGCCGCATTGGACAATCGATGTGCGCTTCATAAAATCAGGCACACCCAGACCCGACGAGAAGCGCGCCGAACGCGCCGTTGGCAGAACATGGTTGGAGCCCGCCACATAATCGCCGATCGCCTCGGGCGTATGAGCGCCCAAGAATATCGCGCCGGCATTGCGGATGCGAGAAGCCAGGGCTTCGGCATCCGCGGTGGCAATCTCCACATGCTCCGGCGCGATGGCATCGACGAGCGGAACGGCATCGGCGAGCGCGCCGACCAGGATGATGGCGCCGAAATCGCGCCAGGACGCGCCGGCGACCGAGCCGCGCGGCAGCGAAGAGAGCTGCGCCGCAACCGCGCCTTCTACCGCATCGGCGAGCGCCGGATCGTCCGTGATCAGGATCGCCTGCGCGCTCGCATCATGCTCGGCCTGGGCGAGCAGGTCGCCCGCGATCCAATCGGGATGGCCGGTCCGATCCGCCATGATCAACACCTCCGAAGGGCCCGCGATCATGTCGATGCCGACCTTGCCGAACACCAGCCGCTTGGCGGCCGCCACATAGGCGTTTCCCGGCCCCACGATCTTGGCCACGGGCGTGATGGTTGCGGTGCCGTGGGCGAGCGCCGCCACCGCCTGGGCGCCGCCGACCCGATAGATCTCGTCGATGCCGGCAAGCTTTGCGGCGGCAAGAACAAGCGGGGCGAGCCTGCCCTGCGGCGCCGGCACCACCATCACCAGGCGGGGCACACCGGCGACCTTCGCCGGGACGGCATTCATCAGCACCGAGGATGGATAGGCGGCGGTGCCGCCGGGGACATAGAGGCCGACCGCCTCGATCGCCGTCCAGCGCGATCCAAGCTCGACCCCCAGTGCGTCGGTGAAGCGGTCGTCCCGCGGCAGCTGCCGGCGATGATAGGCCTCGATCCGGTCGCGGGCGAGCATAAGCGCATCCAGCGCCTTGCGATCGCAGGCTGCATAGGCAACCTCGACCTCGTCAGCGCGGACCTTGAGGCCGGCCTGGTCGAGGTCGACGCCGTCAAAGCGCCTGCTCAACTCGATGAGAGCCTCGTCGCCGCGCAGGGCAACGTCGGCAATGATGGAGCGAGCGGCTGCCTCGACATCCGCCGTGGCCTCGCGCTTGGTGCCGAGAAACGTACGAAATGAAGCGGCGAAATCTGCAGCGCGGCTGTCGAGGCGGATCGGCATGGCCCCTCCCCCTCCGGACCGTCCCGGGGCCGGGTCACCGCTCAATGGCGTTGCCGGAAGGGGTCGTCAACCCCGCAGCGTGGGGGCGTCCTCCGCGTGCACGGGCCGCTCGGCCGCTGGCCAGTACGGCCCGAGGTCCACCAGCTCCGCCTCCAGGCACTCGACGTCGAGGCGAAGCACGGCACCGCCGGAGAATGTCAGCGTCACCACTCCGCCAGGCGCATCGGCCTCGGCAAACTCGACTGCGAGCAGGTTGAGCACCGCGTCCTTGCCGGCGGGATTGACACTGCGGCACTTACAGCTGTTGACGCGCTCGAAGCGCAGCGCCGAATGACACCGCCGCAGCTCAGGCGTCACCGCCTCAGCCGAAAGCCAGTCGAACCGACGCAACGACACAACGAGACGTTTTTCCTGGGGACGCCACACGATGTCGGCCACCTTGACCAGAGCATCCTGCAGATGGGTCGATACGACTTCGAGGTCGTCCCGGTCGAGGGCGACGAACTTCACCGGCTCCATGCGCGCGCTCCCTACCGTCCTTTTCCGTCTGCCTTAAACCACCGGCGTACAGCCGCAGTCTGCATGAGAGGCATGGAAAGGCGCAGTTTCAGCGCGCATCCCAAAGCACGCATCTTGCAGCTGAGCACAGCCACGTACGAGATAATTAGGAAGGCACGGCTGACCGCGCAAGCGGGATTGACCTTCGGCCGCTCCCAAAAAATGAGGCGCGGCCCGGAGCAGCATGCCCTGCGATTGTTGCTTGAAGCGCGCCGGCAGCCCCGCGCGCTCGTTAACCGCTGACGCGTTCAATGGCGGCGCCACAGCCGGCCAGCTTGTCCTCCAGCCGTTCGAACCCTCGGTCGAGGTGGTAGACGCGGTTGACCACGGTCTCGCCTTCGGCGGCCAGGGCGGCAATAACCAGCGATACCGAGGCGCGCAGATCGGTCGCCATCACGGGAGCGCCCTTGAGCGTTTCCACGCCCTCGATGGTTGCGCATTGCCCGTCAAGCTGGATGCGCGCGCCGAGCCGTACCAGTTCCTGAACATGCATGAAGCGGTTCTCGAAGATCGTCTCCGTGATGCGCGAGATACCTTTGGCGCGCGTCATGAGAGCCATGAGCTGGGCCTGCAGGTCGGTAGGAAATCCGGGAAACGGCGCGGTCGTGACCTCGACCGGCGCGATGCCTGCGCCGTTGCGCCTCACGCGCACGCCGGCGTTGGTCGGGGTGATCTCAGCGCCGGCGCGGGCGAGCACATCGAAGGCGGAGTGCAACAGCTCGGGACGCGCACTCTCAAGTAGAACGTCGCCGCCGGTCATGGCGACCGCCATGGCATAGGTGCCGGTCTCGATGCGGTCGGGCAGTACGCGATGACGGGCGCCCTTGAGCCTGGGCACGCCCTCAACCGCAATGCGTGACGTGCCGGCACCGCTGATCCTGGCGCCCATCTTGTTGAGACAATCAGCGACGTCGGTGATCTCCGGCTCGCGTGCGGCGTTCTCGATCACGCTGTTTCCGTGGGCGAGCGCGGCGGCCATCAACGCAGTATGCGTGCCGCCGACCGTCACCTTGGGAAAGCTGATCCTGCCGCCCCTCAGTCCATTTCTGGCGCGAGCGATGACGTAGCCGCGGTCGATCTCGATCTCGGCGCCGAGACACTCGAGCGCCATGATCAGCAGGTCGACCGGGCGCGTCCCGATCGCGCAGCCGCCCGGCATCGACACTTTGGCCTCGCCCATGCGCGCCACCAGCGGTGCAATCACCCAGAAGCTTGCCCGCATGCGGGAGACCAGCTCATAGGGCGCGGTGGTATCGACAATGTTGGCGGCCGAGATATGCAGCGTCTGCCCGTCGTACTGGGTCTCGCCAGGGCGTTTGCCGTTGAGGGTGATGTCGACGCCGTGATTGCCCAGGATGCGCTGAAGCAGGCCCACATCCGCAAGCCGCGGCACGTTATCGAGGACCAGCGCCTGATCGGTGAGAAGGCTGGCGATCATCAATGGCAGAGTGGCATTCTTGGCGCCCGATATCGGGATCGCGCCGTTAAGCCTTCGCCCGCCGTTGATGCAAATGCGGTCCATGCCCCCGTGTCCCCTCTCCCCGTTTCAGCCCTCCTGATTATCCTCGGCAATTCCGGCGGAATCGTGAGGCGTGGATGCCTGCTTCCGGGTGCTCGCCCGCGCCTTGACTTGCGCCTTACGGCGCTTGAGGTTTTCCCGCAATGCCTCACGCAGGCGCTGTTCCTGCCTCATTTTTCCCGCGCTTTTTATTGGTCGATCGTTCATAAGGACAAGCGGCGGCGCGCCACGAGGGAGCCTCCTTGCCTGCGATCAGGCCTTATGGCAAGCATCACGAACTCGGGCCGCATCTCCCGCTCCTGCGCCTCCGCGCGGACCACCGCTGCCGTAGCTCAGTGGTAGAGCACCCCCTTGGTAAGGGGGAGGTCGTTAGTTCAATCCTAACCGGCAGCACCATTCGGAAAACCTGTCGAACGGCTCTCTCCGTTAAACGTCGATGCAGATGTTCCGGCAAGCCATTACATAGCTTATGGTTGCCTCATGATTGCGCTCCCGAAAATGCGCCTGACCGTTGATGAGTACCTCGCCTGGGCCGAGCAGCAACCTGGACGCTTTGAGCTTCTCGATGGGACGGTCATTGCCATGTCTCCGGAGGGGGCCGGCCATGCGGAGAGGAAGGCGGCTATGCACGCTGCCCTGCTGGCCGCAATACGTGCGCGCGGCCTTACGTGCCACGCCCTGCCCGACGGCATGACCGTTCGCATAGACAACAGTACAGCGTATGAGCCTGATGCGCTGGTTTATTGCGGCACGAAGCTCCAGCCGTACGCCGTCGAGGTCCCGAAGCCGATCGTGGTGGTCGAAGTTTTGTCCCCTTCCACTCGCCACATCGACCTCTCTGCCAAGCTCGCGGACTATTTCCGCCACCCGAGCATCGCGCATTATCTCATCGTCGACCCGGAAAGGCCGCGCGTCATTCACCATGCGCGCGCAGTCGACGACACGATCCTCACGCGTATCGTCAGCGAGGGGGCGATCAGGCTCGATCTGCCCGGGATGGAAGTGTCGATGGCCGACATCTACCCAGGCACGCCATCGTCCCCCGGCGCGGGCTAGATATAGCAGGATGACTTTATCTAGCCCAGCAAATCCGCGATACCGAAACCAACGGTCGCGCTGACGACCGCCTCAATGACATTGAACGGCAAAACGGGAATATCCAGATACGGAAATACCAGACCTCCCAGAGGCAGGACCAAGCAGCCAACCAAGACGGCACAAAGCGCCTTCAGGATGACCGAACGATTCGCCATTGCTTCCCCCTCGATTGCGCTCCAGCGGGCGCGCCATTATGCGCTGCCGCTTCCAAGTGGGTCAATTTGTCTCGCGTATCAAACGAGATGATTTTTCACTGCACCCCTGCGGGAAGGTAGCGCGCCGGCAGGCCCAAAACGCTTTATCGCCAATATCTTACTGTTCTCCGAAAGTCCCCGAAACCGCCTGACGCATTGTCGCAGGGCTCCGCTGCTCTTACCGGCCGCGCGGTGCCTCAGCGCGCATGCCGCTGAGCAGCCTGATCGCGGGGAGTTCAACAATTTCCATCGAAATCAGGCGAAACGCCCAACTTTGTGACGGCGGTCACATTTTTCACGGTGCGCACCGCGATAGCCTCTCCCCTATCGCCGAAATCTGATCGGCTCACGGGAAAAGGCTCCAAGGCAGAAATCGATTACGCAGGGGGACCAGCATGCAGTTTTTCGCGCTCGCTTCCGCGTTGCTCCTCTTGACCACGGCCACCGCGCACGCCCAGGCTGCGCAAGTCGATCGCATCGAGTTTACGGAATACGGCATCTATACGGTTGACCGCGTGATACAGGAAAAGGATGCGGCTGGCATAAACAAAGCCGCGGCGTCGAACGTTCGTCATGCGGCAACGCTGCGAACGGTTCCCGCGCAAATTGGCGCCACGTTCGGCTTCCGTTACAAGCTCGCGGGAACGCCAAATGGCACGCCCGTCAATCTCAGAGAGATCGTCATTTTTCCCCCAACCGGGCTCGTTCCCAAGGAGTCCTCATCGCCGATAGTCCAGGATGAGTTCACATTGCAGAGCCAGATCGGGCAGATAAATTATGTCGCCTACACCCTGGAGGACAGCTTTGAGCTGGTGACGGGTGAATGGACCATCGAGATCTGGTACGGCGATCAAAGGCTGGGAAAGCAAAGTTTCAAGATCATCGATCCGAACTCCGATTGCGAGTACGAGTGCCAGGGCTTCTGAACATCCGGCTTCTGAACACCAGCATCTCGCAAACGCGCCCAGCCCTTCAATCGAAGTAGGCGGCGCGCCCCGATCACCCAAAACTCGCGCGTTTCGCCCGGCGATGGCGTTTCCCCGCCTCGTGATCGAAGTCTTGCCGCATATGTCCGGTACGGCTGGCGGCAGGATCAAAAGCATGAACGCGCGTTCCATCCTGTTGTTGACGACGCTGACTACGCTCGCAAGCAGCTGTCCCGGCTCTGCCCAATTCTTTTTGTTTCAGAACCCGTTTTTCCAGAATCCGGTCACCCTTGACAACCTCGACGGCAATTACCGGACGATCGCGGCTTGCGCGTACGAGCACCTTGTCCGCACGAAAACAGGACTTTCGAGAACCGAGCCCCGACCGGGTGTCATTCGGATCGCATCGGCTGGCGAGAGATGGGAGCTTTCGTTCGTCAACGACGAGGGGGGTCGCCAGACACGCCTGGACTGGACCGCGGGCGACTATCCCAGTGAATTCGTCCTGGGGACGGTTCGCGCCTGCGCAGCCTGAACCGTAGCCCGACTTGCGCCTGGATTCGCCTGCAATAGGAGCCGCCTCGACATTCTCGTGTCCGGAATATATTGAGCCCAGGCTCAACGGTACGCAGTCGCAATTGAGAGGAGCCAGGAACGGCATGGTTGATGAGCGTCGCATTCAGTTCCGCCGGCATGGTTTCGCCACGCGCTGCCTTGCGAAGCTCCTTTTGCTGGCAGGACTTGCTGCCGCGATGGCGGGCTGCGCCGGATCCAGCGAGAGCGCCGCGAGCGTGAGCGGAAATCAGCAAGGGGGCAAGGTTCCCTATTCCGAAGGCGGGATGGCAGCCGCCATGGATGCAGCAAAGGCGCACTGCAGCCAGTTCGGCAAGAAGGCCGCAATCATCCAGATGACGCCCGGCGCGGAAGGCGGCGGCACCATCGGATTTCAGTGCCGGTGACTATCCAAGGCCGGTGCATCATCCAAGCTGGGCGGACCTGCGCGATTTGGTGGACGAGCAAAATTGCGCGCGTTGCAACATCTCGCCAGGCGTCGTCGCAATTGAGATGACGGGACCGCATCCGGCCATCGTGATTACTGGCGCCGCATCCGGCATCGGGCGCGAAATTGCGCGCCTGGCCGCCATGGAGGGCTCCTTTCTTCTGCTGGTCGACCGCGCCGATCGGGAGCTCACCGATTTGGTCGTCGAGCTCTCCGCCTTCGATGTAAAAGCGGCCGCGGTTTGCCAGGACCTGGCCCGCTCCGATGCCGTCTCATGCATCGAACGCGCGCTGCGGGAGCGGGACCTGTATTGCGACGTGCTGATCAACTGTGCCGGCTTGCAAGTGTTCGCCTCGGCGGCCGAGACCCGCTACAGCGAGCAGACAAGCCAGATCGACGTGAACGTCCGCGCCTTGACCGAGCTGACCATACGCTTTGTTCCCGGCATGCTGGCGAGAGGAGGCGGTGGGGTTCTTAACGTGGGTTCCATCACCGGAAACGCGCCGGCACCTGAATTGGGGATCCATTACGCCACGAAGGCGTTTGTGAACTCGTTTTCCGCCGCGCTTGCGTCCGAGCTTGCCGGCACTGGATTAACCGTCACCTGTCTCGCGCCCGGCCTGGTTACGACGCCTTCCTTGGAGCGAGCCAGGGCGGCGCAAAGCTGGCTGATACCGCGATCGGATGCATTCGAGGCCGCCACGGCAGGGTGGCTTGGCTTCAAGGCGGGAAAACGCCTGGTCATCCCCGGCCTGAGGAACCACCTCATTGTGACGTTCGCCAGGCTGCTGCCGCGCAGCATCGCCCTGCAAATGGTCGGCTTGCTGCAACGAGCGCGTTGAGCAGACCAAGACTGCACCTAAGCCACCGCCGGAAACCGCATTTGGATCCGCAGTGTGGCTTTTAAGCACTAGAGCAACCATGGGGTTTCGTGGTGCAATCGGCGTCTATCAACCAGGGGCAGCAACATAGGGGATTCCGATGAAAAAGCTTCTGTTTGCGCTGGTTGCCACCCTCGTGGCAGTTAGCGTGTCCGGTTGCGTCGGTGTGGGCAAAGGTAAAGCCCCTCCGGTCGTGACCAAGGGCTAAACTGACGTCCTGCTCAAAAGGGCCGGCTTACGCCGGCCCTTTTTCGGCTTGAGTGACGGCGTGAGCATCACGCCCAGTGCGGGCATGCGGGCGCCCCCTTCCATCGCACCGCTTGGCCTTCGTAAGGCCTCGCATCGGCGCTTTCGACAACTGCGGCTTTCAGTCGATGACGTCGACAGCGTTAACCAGACGGCGCGCTCAGCTCTTGGCCGACAAAAACCTGGTGCGAGATTTGCCCAGGACCACGCAGGTGAGGCGGTTGGTTATATAGGCGCCGGTATCGACATTGATTCTGTTCGCCAGCACCTCGGGTTCCTCCGCGGGCGTGTGACCGTGGACTACGATCTTGCCGAAATCAGCTCGACTGCTGAGGAATGGTCCTCGAATCCACAGGAGATCGTCCACGCTCTGGCTTTCGAGCGCCACACCCGGTCGAATGCCGGCATGACAAAGGAAGTAGCGTCCGACAGAGAACGACGTTCTCAGCGCGCCGATAAACTCCAGGTGAGAGCGCGGAACCGCCGCGTTGAGCGCTTGCGCTGCCTCTTCATAGCCCTGCCCGCGCATCACGGCGCCGACCGGGATCCCGTATGAAATCAGAGTTTCCAGCCCGCCGAACCGCCGCCATTCGTCGGCGACGGAGGGGTCACGCAGAAAGCTCTCGAACATAAGCTCATGGTTCCCCTTGAGGGCAACGAACCTGGTTGGAAACGGATTTGCTATCAGGCGATCGAGCACCCCGCGCGAGTCGGGTCCGCGATCGATATAATCACCGAGCGTCACCGTCAAACATTCCTCAACCGGATTTGCCGCCAAGTCTGCGGAAATGGTCACGATCATGCGATCGAGCAGATCGGAGCGGCCATGAATATCCCCGATCACATAAAGGCGACCTCGTTCGAGGAAGGACGAGTCAGAATTCATGACCGGAAAGCGCTCCTGCAGCCGGATTGCGGGCGGACTTTGCGTCCTCGCGCAATCTTGCGTCAACCGTCCGCCATCAAATCGCGTAGATTCGTCCGGACTGCGGTAGCAGGAGCTTAACTAGCCGCGCGGGGCTATTTGCGCTTCTGCAACCACCAGCCGCCCGCTCCTCGTTCCATTCTTTGCGTCCACCTATGCGGCCGGCCCGCGCGCGGCGTATGCTCTCGCCACCTGGAGCAAGCGGGGACGAGGACAATGTCGAAGAACATGCTCGACGGCGGTCAGGTGATCGTCGACTATCTGGTGCGTGAGAATGTGCCCTACGTATTTGGCCTGTGCGGCCATGGCAATATCGGCTTCATCGACGCGCTTTATGAACGTTCCGACGACATCAAGACCATCTCGGTGCATCATGAGACCGTCGCCGGCTTCATGGCCGATGTTTATTATCGCGTGTCCGGAAGACCGACCGCGACCTTTACCTCCTGTGGCCCCGGATCGGCTAATCTGCCGATCGCACTCGCCAATTCTTATCTCGATTCCGTCCCGTTCCTCGCCGTCAGCGGAAACGTTCCCACCAGCCAGTTCAATCGCGGCGCATTTCAGGAGCTGTACCGCCATTATCAGGCGGATTTTCCGGCCACAGTGCGCTCCTGCTGCAAACGTGTGTTCCAGCCGACACGTGGTGACATGGTGCCGCTTGCCATCCGGCAGGCGTGGAAAACCATGGTGACGGGACGACCCGGGCCGGTGGTGCTCGACGTTCCCTTCGACATCTTCAAGGAGGCAGCCGCCGAGGAAACCCCGAAACCGCAGGAATGGAATGCCATCTCCTGCCGCTGCGGGGCGGACCCCGAGGGCGTCAAGCAGGCGCTCGATATGCTGCTGGCGGCCGAGCGTCCCGTTATCCTGGTCGGGCAAGGCGTCAAGTACGGCGGCGCGACCGCCGAGCTTCTGCGCCTCGCCGAGCGGCTGCGCATTCCGGTCGCGTGGTCGGCAAGCGGCACCGGCGCCATCGACTCGCATCATCCCCTGGCGCTCGGCCTGGTTGCGAGAAACGGCCCCTATCAGGCCAATCATGCTGCGCGCACTGCCGACGTGCTGCTTGCGCTCGGAGTGCGCTTCGACGACCGCACCTCGAGCTCGTGGCTGCCGGGCTATTCGTTCACCATTCCACCCACCAGGCTCATCCATGTGGATATCGATCCAGACGAAATCGCGCGCAACTATCCGGTCGCACTCGGCCTGATGGCGGACGTGCGCACCTTCCTGCGCCAGCTGATGGCTGAGCTCGATGCCCGCGCAAGCGCGAGCGATGACATCGCCCGGCGCGCCAAGTGGCTCGACACCATCGAAAGCTACCGCAGGCAATGGAACGAGTTTGTTGCGCCCGGACGAAGCAATGACAGCACACCGATCCACCCGCAGCGCGCGGCACATGAGATCGACAAGGCCCTGCCTGAGGATGCCATCCTGGTCAGCGACATCGGCGTCCACCACAATTGGCTGATCCAGTTCTGCAATCCGAGACGGCCGGACTCTCTGATCGGCTCCATGGGCTTCGGGCCCATGGGATTCGGGGTCGCCGGCGTAATGGGCGCGCAATTTGCCGCGCCCGAGCGGCCTTGCGTGTCGGTTTGCGGCGACGGCGCCTTCTTCATGCACGCGAGCGTGCTCGGCACCGCGGTGGAGTACAATCTGCCGGTCGTCTGGGTGGTGTGGAACAATTTCGCCTATGCCTCGATCCGCGGCCTGCAGCGCGGCTACCTCAACGGCCGGGAGCTGGCCACGGATTTCCGCCATCCCGAAACCGGCGCTCCCTACAATCCGGATTTTGCCGCGATGGCACGCGCGGCAGGGATCGACGGGGTCAACGTCGATCGCGCCGGCGATCTCTCCGATGCGCTGCGCGCCGCGATTGCGGCGCGGCGCCCCTCCCTCATCAACGCCAGCATCGGTGCCGACAGCAACCCCGGCGGTGCGGGCGTCTGGGAGCTCCCGGGCCTGGGACGCAGTCAACCCGCCTTCGGCGGACGCTACCAGCCTTGAGCTTGATGGCGGCCTTCACGCCCGGAAGTGCTTTGAGAGCTTGAGCCCCTGCGCCTGATAGCTGGAGCCGCCGTGCTCGCCGTAAAGTGCAGCGGGGCGCTCCAGCATTTTCTCATAGATCAGGCGCCCAACTATCTGTCCATGTTCCAGAATGAATGGCACTTCGCGCGAGCGCACTTCCAGAACTGCCCTCGCACCGCGACCGCCGGCTGCGGCATGGCCGAATCCCGGGTCGAAGAAGCCGGCATAGTGAACGCGGAACTCTCCGACCAGCGGATCGAATGGTACCATTTCGGCGGCGTAATCGGGCGGCACCTGCACGGCTTCCTTTGAGGCCAGGATATAAAATTCATCTGGATCGAGGATCAGGCTCTGGTCATTCCTCGAATGGATCGGTTCCCAGAAATCGGCAATTTCATATCCGGCACGGCGTTCGATATCGATGAGACCTGTATGATGCTTGGCTCGAAAGCCGACTACAGTCGTGGTTTGTCCCGCCCCTGCCTGCAGGCGCGTGTGGGGGAGAGAGGCCGAAAGATCGACGCTGACTGCGATTCCCTCGCTTACATCGGCCGTCACATCGTCGACCAGGCGCTCGCGCGCGTGCAGCGCACGCAATGCGCTCCTCCCCAGCAGCGCATTGCCGTGACGAAAGCGCAGCTGCGACAGGCGTGAGCCCATGCGCACCAGGATGGGGAACGTGCGCGGGCTGATCTCGGCGTAAAGCGGGCCGTGATAGCCCGGCTTAATCCGATCGAATCCACGCGTTCTGTCGGCGATCACGCGCGTAAAGACGTCAAGCCGCCCGGTGGAGCTCTTCGGATTGGCCGCACCGGCGATGTCGTGTGGTAATGCCAGGCTTTCGATCAAGGGCACGATGTAGACGCAACTCGTTTCGAGCACGGCGCCGTTGCCGAGCGCAATTTCATGCAGCTTCAATTCATCGATGCGCTCGGCGACCGTGGTATTCGGACCCGGTAGAAAGCTCGCGCGCACGCGATAGGCGACCGCACCCAGCCGCAGGTCGAGACTGGCCGGCTGGATCTGATCGGGCTGAAATTCGTGAGCGCGCAAGATCGCGCCATCCTGCGCCAGCGCGGCAATCATGCGATCGGGCAGAATGCCTCTTCGATCGGCGGGGAAAGCAAGCGGCAATGCGCAATTCCTCGGCTGCGGCGGTGCGGAAGCACTTCTTGACGGGAGAGCACGTTGACGGAAAGAAGGCATATTGACGGAAAGACATATTGACGGAAAGGCGTGAGCCGCGCTAAAGGCCGTTATCCCGTGGTCATTTGAGCCGGCCGGCTTGCAGCCACGTAAAACAACTCGCTAAAAAGGCCGGGGACGCGTTGGACCCGGCGGAGCTCTTCCGGCCGGGTTTTTTGTTGGCAGAGGAGACCCGCGATGTCCGCGTCCCCCAAGCGAAGCTACCGGCCCGAGACGCAGCTCGTTCATGCCGGCATTTTGCGCTCTCCGTTCGGAGAGACCTCTGAAGCGCTGTTTCTCACTCAAGGCTATGTCTACGACAGCTCCTTGAGCGCAGAAAAGCGCTTCAAGAACGAGGAGCCGGGATATCAGTATTCCCGCTTCTCCAATCCGACGGTGACCATGTTCGAGCAGCGCATGGCCGCACTCGAAGGCGCCGCAGCGGCGCGCGCCACCGCAACCGGAATGGCCGCGGTCACCACCGCATTGATGGGGCAAGTGCGGGCCGGCGACCATATCGTCGCCTCCAAGGCCCTGTTCGGCTCGTGTCTCTACGTGGTCCAGGAGCACCTGCCCCGCTATGGAGTTGCTTCCACCCTGGTCAACGGTACCGATCTCGATGCCTGGCGCAAGGCCGTACGCCCCAATACCAAGACCTTCTTCCTGGAAACGCCGACCAATCCTGCGCTCGAGGTCATCGACATCAAAGCAGTCGCGGACCTCGCACACGAGGCGGGCGCAACCCTCGTAGTCGACAATGTCTTCTCCACACCGCTGTTCCAGAAGCCGCTGGCGCTCGGCGCCGACTGCGTCGTTTATTCCGCGACCAAGCACATTGACGGTCAGGGCCGCTGTCTCGGTGGTGTCATTCTCGCGTCGGATAAATTCATTCAGGATCACGTGCACAACCTCATTCGCCAAACCGGTCCCTCGCTTTCGCCCTTCAATGCCTGGGTGCTGCTGAAGGGCCTGGAGACGCTCGCCGTGCGCGTGCGCCGGCAGACCGACACCGCGGCGACGCTGGCCGTGGCGCTCGCCGAGCATCCCAAGATTGGCCGCCTGATCTACCCGGGTCGACCCGATCACCCACAGGCCGAGATCGTGCAGCGGCAGATGCACGGTGGCTCAACTCTCGTTGCCTTCGAGGTCAAGGGTGGCAAAGCCGCCGCATTCCGGTTCCAGGATGCCCTTTCGCTCGTCCGCATCAGCAACAATCTGGGCGACGCCAAAAGCCTGATCACGCACCCGGCCACCACGACGCACCAGCGGCTCTCCGCCGCCGCCCGCGCCGAGCTCGGCATCAGCGACGGCCTGGTGCGGCTCTCCTGCGGCCTCGAACATCCCGATGATATCGTGGAGGATGTATTTGGGGCGCTGGCCGCGGTGTGAGACCGGACGACGCGAGACAGGCGACTGATGGAAAAACGACAGTGCCGCCGACCATTTTCGGTCTGTCGTCCGGCGTCCGTCTCCGGCGTCCGGCTATGGGGTGACGCGCGGGCCGACTGCGGTGGCGACGGGTCGCATGGCGGCTTCGGCGATGGCCATGCCGAGCGCCTTGGCAAGACAGGCATAGCTCCAGTCGTTCATGTGCAAGCCGTCCGCCGAGACGAACGTCGTGAACGGCAGATGCTCGGCCAGATACCAGTGCCGCATCAGCTCGAAGCGGTGAAAGACCCCGATGTGCTCGGCCTTGGCAGCCGCGGAAATAAGCGACACCATAGCGCTGCAATTGACCTTCGCGATGACACGAGGAGCGTATTGCGGGTCGATCAATACCACGTCGGCGCCGATTGTTTTCAGCCGCTGCAGCCCTTCATGCAGCTCGCCGACATGCGGCGGCAAGGCCCGGTCCCGCAGCACGGAATTGGTCCCGACCTGCCACAGCACGAGGTCCGGCCGCTCCGCGATCACCGCTTTATCGAGGCGCGTAAGCATGTCGGTGATTTCCTCACCGTTCACGCCGCGGTTCAGAACCGTGATTTCGTGTCCGGGGAACCGCTTGGCCAGCTCCTCCGCGAGCCGATTGGGATATGCAGCCGCCGACGAGCTTGCGCCTGCGCCATAGGTCGATGAGGAGCCGAGAGCGACGATCTTGAGCGGCCTGCCGTTGGCGAGCACCCGTGCAGTATGGGGAAGCGGGAAATCGAACCGGGCTTGTTCCGGCGCTATGGTGCAAGCCGCGGGCGGTCCTGAGGAGGAGCCTTGTGCCGCGGGCGAGGCAATGGCGCCTGGTGCCTGTGCCCGTGCGGGCAACGAAAGGGACAGCCCCACCGCCGCAACAGCGCCGAAGATTGCCGCGCGACGCAAGAAAATCTGACCAGGCATGTATGCGTTGGAATCCCTGCTGTAATTGTTGTTGTTTACTGAGCCGCTTTGTGCTCGCTCACATGCAAATGGGCGGCATCCAGGATCATGGCGGCCATCCCGCGGCCAATGCAGTCATGAACACGAGAAGCGAGAAAGTTGTCCTTACCACCGGCATAGAGATCAAACGCACCGGTGTCGGACCAGTGACGCATGATGGATAGCCGGTCGAACAGCGGCACCTCATGCTGCTGGGCGACGACCCGCATTGTGTCGGCATATGGATCGAGAGCCACCATGATTTCGGTCCGCGGGCTATATTGCATGTTCATCAATATGATGTCTGCCCCTGCCTTTTGCACCGCCTCGATGCCTTCATCCAAGGCAACGCGAAAGTCATCGGGTTCGATCCGCCGAATGGCGTCAGTGGTACCGGATTGCCATACCACCAAGTCAGGCCTCTCGTCGACCATCAATTTGGCCATTCCCTTTGCCATATCTTCCGCGGTCTGGCGGCTGCGCACCAGGGTGACGACCTTGACGGCAACGCCCGGAAGGCGCTGCCTGAGCACCGCTTCGAGCCGGCCGGGGTAGGCAGAGGATGGGCCATCTGGGCCGGCCAGCGCCGAGGACCCCGTTCCGACCACTGCCACGGTGAGCCGCCGGTCCTCCGTCACGACTGCGGCGACCCGCTTCAAGTCATTGTTTCCAAACAGCAAATAGGGCGGAATCTCGCACGTGGGCCGATCATCGGCAACCGCGACGCCAAGCGAAGCCAAAACAGCGGCAAATACCCAAACCGGCAGTCTCATGCCTCGCCTCCCGCGAGGTCCGCATCCGGCGTCTTCTTCGGACGCGATCCGGGATGCCGTCCCTCGGCCCTTTTATACCACGTGAGCAGGCCGGCGGCTGCAATCATTATGACAATGCCTAATGCGCTTGCCAGAACCTGCATCCAGAACCCGCCGGAAATCTCGGTCATGGCGAAATGTGCGGCAAACGACAGAAATATTCCCAGACAGAAGATTTCCAGCGAATGCTGTCCGCAGATGATTGCCGGCCGCAGCCAAACGGAATTGAGGAAGGGCCAGTCGCTCGGCACAAAATGGACCGTCACCACCGCAAGCGCCAGGAAGTGCGCAAACCGCAGTACGTCGAGATTGACCTTGTCGATCGGATAGATCACCTCTTCCAGCCAAGAGGGAACAAATTGGCTGGTGCCCGGCAACACCCAGGTCAGAGTGATGAGGAACGCAAATACGAGATAGGCCACGGCGACGACCAGCGTTATCCGAGAGTGCAGCACCCCGGCGAGTCGCTCGGCTCCTCCCAGCGCGCACCAGGCGCCGAACACGAACAGCAATTGCCAGGCGAACGGATTGAAGTACCAGTGTCCGCTCGGGTAGCTCGGCAGATTCCAATTGAAGTGCCAGGTCAGCGCGTAAAGCAGTGCCGAGGCCGCGAGCGCGACCGTAGATTGAAGCCGCAGCAGCCAGAGGATCGGAGGAAACAACAGCAGGAGAACGATATAGAGCGGCAGCACATCCATGTTGGCGGGCTTGAATTTGAGCAGGAGAGCCTGAACGATGGTGACATCGGGCTGCTTGAGGAAATCCAGAATATTCATTTCCTCGGCATAGAGCGGGTTCTCGAAGCTGGTGGCGACATACGTGATCTCGGCGAGATAGATGGCGAATAAAAAGACATGCGCGACATAGATCTGCCAGGCCCGCCGTAAAATGTGCGCCCCTGCAATTACGAAGCCACGCTCGCGCATCTCCCTGCCATAGACGAACGCAGCGGTGTAACCGGAAACGAAGACGAAGATCTCGGTTGCGTCGCTGAATCCGTAATTCCGGATGGTGATCCAGGCGACCAAATTGGAGGGGATATGATCTAGGAAAATCAGCCAGAGCGCTATACCGCGGAATAGATCAAGCCTGAGGTCGCGGCCGGTGGTGACCACAGGGACATGCGGCGCAGCAATCGTTCGTGCGGTATCCAAGGCAGTTCGACGGTACTGTGCTGTTTCGACAATTGTAGCCTTCAATCGGACAAGCAGGGAGTCACGTGCTCGCGAGTCCTGCTCCGGTACGACGAGGCGGCGACAACCATTGCAGTATGCATGTCCCCCCAGCCGGGTTAAGGTCGCTGCAAAATCCGAGCTCCCGAATTGAGGCGTCAGGCGACACCATGGAAGCGGTCAAAGAACCTTATCGTGCCGTAACCCGGCAGATCGAAGTCAGGGTGATTCCGCGTTTCCTGGCGGAGCGCTCGTCCCCGGAAAACGGCTACTTTTTCTGGGCCTATACCGTCACCCTGACAAATCTCGGAGCGGAGACTGTCCAGCTCAAGACACGCCATTGGCGCATTACCGATGCACAGGGGCGGCTGCAAGAAGTGCGCGGAGCGGGCGTCGTAGGCGAGGAACCGGTGCTCAAGCCCGGCGAGAATTTCGAATATACCAGCGGCGTGCCCCTGCCTACGCCCTCCGGATTCATGGCCGGTACTTACGGGATGGTCAGTGCAGCAGGGGAGACATTCGATATAGAGATTCCAGCCTTCTCACTTGACACGCCCCAGCAGGCGCGGACCATCAACTGAGCATGCCGTGCAATCAGGGAGCGGGTTCGCTCACCTCCACAGGAGCGAACACGTAGGTCGCATTGCAGAATTCGCAGGTCACGGTGATCTTGCCGTTTTCGACCATATCGGCATGATCATCCTGCGGGAAGCTGCGGAGCATTCGTTCGACCCGTGCGCGCGAGCACGAGCACTTCGCGCACAAGTATTTGCTGCGAAAAACCCTCACTCCGCGTTCGTGGAACAACCGATAGAGAAGCTGTTCGGCCGATACATCCGGGTCGAGCAATTCCACATCCTCGATTGTCGCCACCAGCGATTGCGCCTCAACCCAGGCGTCGTCCTCCTGCGGCGGATCAAGCACTATCCCTTCCGGCACGTCGCCAGGATGCAGATCCGGTCGACGTGCCCGTTCGGGCGACTTCGGCAGAAATTGAAGGAGGAGACCGCCGGCCCGCCAACGGTGGCGAGCGCCTTGCGCGCCGGCGCGGAACTCCTCCGCCACCGCCAGACGCACGCGAGTAGGGATCTGTTCCGACCGCAGGAAGTACTCGTGCGCCGCGCATTCGAGGTCCCTGCCTTCAAGCGCGACGATGCCCTGGTACCTGGCAGTGTCGGGTCCCTGGTCGACGGTCATTGCGAGATGGCCGTGGCCAAGCAACTCCCCCGGACCGGCGCCGCCCGCGGCAATAGCGGCTGCCACACGCTCGGCATCGAACCTGGCGCAGGCGCGCACCTTGTCCGGCGTCGTGTAGTCGATAACCAGCATCCGCACCGGTCCATCGCTCTGGGTCTGCAGGATAAAGCGACCATCAAACTTGAGCGTCGACCCGAGCAAGACCGTAAGCACGGTGGCCTCTCCGACCAGCTTCGCCACTGGAGCAGGATAGCGATGACGCGAAAGGATGGTGTCGATTGCGGCACCGAACCGCACGACCCTTCCGCGCAGGTCAAGCGCTTCGACCCGGAACGGCAGAATAGTGTCATCGGCAGACGCCGCCGCCGGTGCACGCGTGGGAATGGCGATTCGAGGGGCGGCCATGACGATTTATATCAGGAACATCGGGGTATCGGCCGTGCTTACTGACGTCTGACCGCGGATGCCTCAAGGCACCAGGTCAAGATGCCTTTTTGCGCATGCAAACGGTTCTCCGCCTCATCGAGCACGATCGATTGCGGTCCGTCGATCACTTCATCGGTGACCTCCTCGCCGCGGTGGGCGGGCAAGCAGTGCATGAACACGGCATTCGGCTTGGCATGCGACATCAGCGCCGCATTGACCTGGTAGCGTTTGAGCAAGTTGTGCCGGCGCTGACCGTTCCTGTCGCCCATTGATACCCAGGTGTCGGTCACCACGCAGTCCGCGCCCGCTACCGCCGCTTCCGGGTCGCTGACGATGCAAATGGCAGCACCGCAGACCTTTGCCCAGTCGAGCAGCCGCTTCTTGGGAGCGAGCTCGGGCGGAGTGGCCACGCGCAGCTGAAATTCGAAACGCTCGGCGGCATGCATCCAGGAAGCGAGCACGTTGTTGCCGTCGCCGGTCCAGGCCACTGTCCTGCCGCGGATCGGTCCGCGGTGCTCCTCAAACGTCATCACGTCGGCAAGTACCTGGCAGGGATGCGAGTGACGCGTGAGGCCATTAATGACCGACACGCCCGCGTTGCGGGCAAACTCCGTCAACGTCTCGTGATCGAGCGTTCGGATCATGATCGCATCGACATAGCGCGACAGCACGCGCGCCGTGTCGGCAATGGTCTCGCCGCGGCCAAGCTGCATGTCCTGACCCGTGAGCACGATTGTTCCACCCCCGAGCTGATGCATCGCGACATCGAAGGAGACCCGTGTGCGGGTCGAAGGCTTGTCGAAGATCATCGCAAGCGTTCTGCCGGCCAGCGCCTGGCTGCTCGCCGCCGGCCGTTCCTTCATCGAACGACTGGCGGTGATCATTGCCCGCAGCTCGCGCGATGAAACGTCGACGAGATCGAGAAAATGCCGGACGGCGTGCGTGCTCATCCGGCCGCCCCCTGCCGCGGCTTCTCCAGCGCAGCACGGATGCGGGCGCACGCGCGATCGATGCGGCTGACCGCCTCGCTCACCTCTTTTTCGCTCACGATCAGCGGCGGTAGCAGCCGCACGACGTTGTCACCGGCCGCGACCGTAATCATCCGTTCCCGGTGCAATTCGCTGACCAGATCGCCGTTTGGCACCATGACGCGCAATCCGACAAGCAGCCCTTCGCCGCGCACCTCGGCGATGACCGTGGGATACCGGTCTGCGATCTCGGCGAGCCTCTGCTTCAAGAACAGCGAGATGCGGCGGACACGATCGAGGAATCCATCGGCGAGCACCACGTCGAGCAGCGCACCCGCCGCCGCCATGGCAAGCGGATTACCGCCGAACGTCGAGCCATGCGTCCCAGTGGTCATGCCTTTGGCAGCCTCGGTGGTCGCCAGGCAGGCACCGAGCGGAAATCCGCCTCCGAGCGCCTTGGCCAGCGCCATGATGTCGGGCGCGACGCCACAGCGCTGGTACGCGAACAGCTCACCTGTTCGCCCGACACCGGTCTGCACTTCATCAAAGACCAGCAGCAGCCCTCTCTCGTCGCACAGCGCGCGCAGTGCCCGCAGGAATTCAGGCGGCACAACGCGAACCCCCCCTTCGCCCATGATTGGCTCAATCAGGATCGCCGCGGTCTCGGGCAGGAGCGCACGCCTGGTCGCCGCCAGATCGCCGAACGGAACCTGGTCAAAACCCTCGACCACGGGACCGAAGCCTTCCAGATATTTTTTCTGGCCGCCCGCCGCCAACGTGGCAAGCGTGCGCCCGTGGAAGGCGCCCTCGAAGGTTATGATGCGATATCGTTGCGGACTGCCGCTCACCGACTGGTATTTGCGCGCCATCTTGATGGCGCATTCCATGGCTTCGGCGCCCGAATTGCAAAAGAAGACCACATCGGCAAAGCTTGCCGCGCAGAGGCGGTCGGCGACGCGCTCGGCTTCCGGAATGCGATATAAATTCGAGACATGCCAGAGTTTCCGAGCCTGTTCGGCGATTGCCGCAACGAGATGAGGATGCGCATGACCGAGCGCGTTCACCGCCACCCCGGAAGCAAAATCGAGATAACGATCGCCGTTCGTCGCGATGAGCCAAGCCCCCTCCCCGCGCTCGAACGCGAGATCGGCGCGTGCGTAGGTCGGGAGCAGATGCGATGTCGGAGCGTGACCCATCGAGGCCGGTAGCGTCCAAGTGATCCAAATGAAATGTGCCGCCTCTCCAAGGCGGCACCGGGCTATTCTATTGCAGGCCCAATGGCTGTCAATGTGTAGTTAGCACATGATCCGTCCGGTCCAGGTAGCATACGAGTTGTCCGGTTTTCTGACCCTGCTTTGGGGGGCGCATCGAGGAACCGGACGCGTGTCTATAGGATCAAGGGTGCCGGAACTTTCGCGATGATTGAGCCGACGGGACGCAATGCGGTCACGGTCAGTCGATCACGCCAATCGGCCTTGAAGATTTACGACCGACACGCAGGGGCTGGGAGCCCTCGCCGGGTGCGCAGATAGGTGTGGACGTTGCCGCTGCTGCCGGCGGAATATGTGGACGCGAGGAGATGGGACTCTTGCGCCTGACTCTCGCCATATTGTAGTTTTTCGATCGTACAATTCGACTATCCGTGCGGCGGACCAGTCAGCGTAAATCGGTAGCGGGAGTATGCGTCGGGCCAACCGGTCGTTGGCCAGGCCCGTAGCAGGATTCTGTCCGGGGTTCGCCGTGGCGACCACTGCCGGGGAAATTGAGGCATGAGCTGGACTGACGAGCGCGTCGAGACGCTGAAGAAGCTATGGGCCGAAGGCCATTCGGCGAGTCGAATCGCCGCGGAGCTCGGCGGTATTACCCGCAACGCGGTGATCGGCAAGGTGCACCGCCTTGGGCTCTCGGGCCGAGCCAAGTCGCCGTCCTCCGCGGCCCCACGCCCGCGCAAGCCGCGCGCCGCTGCACACATGTTACGCATCTCCCGGCCTTCGATACGCGGCAACACGGCCCTCGCCCATGCCTTCGAGCTTGACATGGAGCCGGAGGCGCAGCCGATCGACAACGTGATCCCGATCGGTCAGCGCCGCAGTCTACTCGAGCTCACCGAGGATACCTGTCGCTGGCCGATCGGTGATCCCGGCAGTGCCGATTTCTACTTCTGCGGCGGGCCGGCCGTTACCAGCCTGCCGTACTGCGCCTACCATTCGCGGGTGGCTTATCAGCCCGCCAATGTACGCCGCGACCGGCGACCGTTCCGCGGTTAGAGGCTCGTTGCCGCGAGAAAGTGACGTGCGTCGCGAGCATCTCTCCGCGCCATAGGCTTCGCGCGCACGATATCATCGGATCATGGCCAGTCGATGCAGGCGCGCTCTTGGCGCCCCAAGCATGAGGCATCGCGCCGTCGTTCACCGAATACATCCCTCCCGGCTTTTGGGACTTGCCGTCCTGCTTTATCCTCCCACCACGATGTGCTCCAATTGACGTTTCCGCTTCCTCGATCGGGGGTCTGGGAGAATCTCGAGCTGATCGGCTCTGCTTGCTGGAAAAACCGATGGACAAGATTGCAAAGCTCAATCAAAGGGCCAAAACACGCTCGGCCGCCCGCGTAGGCGGCACCGCCGGCGTGCGACCCTCGCGCACGGAGGCGGAAGACGCCGTGCGCACTCTCATCCGCTGGGCAGGCGATAATCCCGATCGCGAGGGGCTGGTTGGGACGCCGGCGCGCGTTGCCCGCGCTTACGAAGAGTGGTTCTCGGGTAACTTTGAGAACCCACAAGAGTACTTGCAGCGGACTTTTGAGGAGGTCGCGGGATATGATGAGATAGTCCTGCTGCGCGATATCCGGTTTGAATCACACTGCGAGCATCATATGGCGCCGATCATTGGTCGCGCTCACATCGGCTACCTTCCGCGCGACCGGGTCGTTGGTATTTCCAAGCTTGTTCGCCTTGTCGACGTCTACGCCAGGCGGCTGCAAGTTCAGGAAAAGATGACCGCTGAAATCGCCAAATGCCTGAATGTCGTTCTCAAGCCTTTCGGAGTTGGAGTGGTCGTCGAAGCCACCCATGAGTGCATGACCACACGCGGGGTGCACAGGCCCGAAGTGAGCATGGTTACCAGCTGCATGTTGGGATCATTCAGGACGCAGGCGGAAACTCGCAACGAGTTTCTGGCCGCCATCAATCTGAAAGGCGCGGTGCGCAGAAACAATGTCGATTGACCGCAGCGAAGCGAAAAGATGCGCGAACGCCGCCGCTGTCCGCACCGAGTCGTCCAGGCTGGTGCGGTACAAGGCCTAAATCGTGCATGATCCAACTGACAAAATGCATCTCTACAGACGTCTCATCCTGAAAGGCCATTTGACTTGTTGATGAGTTAGGCCTATTTGATGGACGCGGCACGCATAAGGTCGGGTCAACCCCCGATCTTTTTGCTTCTTGGACACCACGACTTCATTTGGAGACAACATGGCAAAGAAACGGTCAAAGCGACGCGAATGGACCAAAAATGACGTTCGCGAGCTGAGGGTTAGCGCTCGGGAAAAGACCCCGGCCCGCAAAATTGCTCGTTCCCTCAAGCGGACGGAGGGCGCCACGCGGCAGAAGGCTTTCAGCTTGGGGATTTCCCTGGACTCACGCTCTTAGGAACGACCCTCAAAGCCACACTAAAATCCGGTTCCGGCGTTCGTCCGATCGGCGTGCTGCCGACCGATACGAATGTCGGACACCGGGACAGCAGCGTTTCTGCTGTTTGCTCACCCGGGGCGGAGCCCGCCGAAAGTGGTCGTATCACCCTTCGGGCGCAGGTCGGGCATGGAGCGTCCTTCTATCATGTAATAGACCGTCTCAGCGATGTTGGTGGCGTGGTCACCCATCCGCTCGATATTCTTCGCGCAAAACATGAGGTGGATGCAGGGCGTGATGTTTCGCGGATCCTCCATCATGTAGGTCAAGAGCTCGCGGAAAATCGAGGTGCACATGGCGTCGATCTGCTCATCGCCGTTCCACACCGCAAGCGCCTTCTCGAGATCGCGACCCGCATAGCTGTCGAGCACCTGCTTGAGCTGTGCGAGAACGAGCGTGCCCATGTGCTGCACGCCGCGAATGACCCTGGAGGAATGCAGCTCGACATCCAGCACCAGCACACGCTTCGCGATGTTCTTGGCGAGGTCCCCGATGCGCTCGAGATCGCTGCACAACCGCAGAGCGGCCAATAGCTCGCGCAGATCAACCGCCATCGGCTGCCGACGCGCGATGGTCAGGACCGCTTTGGCCTCGATCTCCCGCTGGAGAGCATCAACGCCGAGATCCGCTTTCACGATCTCCTGAGCCTGCTCCGGGTTGCGGCGCGAGAGCGCATCGACTGCGTCCGCGATCTGCTTTTCGGTCAATCCGCCCATTTCCGCCACCATGCGGCTGAGCTCCTGCAGATCCACGTCGAACGCTTTGGCGGTGTGCTCCGGAATCACCATGTCCTTCACCCTCGGGCGAGCACGCTGGTTTGCAGCTCCCCAGGTTGCAGTTACGGCCGACGAGCGTTCGATCCCGACAGCGCGGGCTCGCTCGTGCGCCGCCACGGTCCGATGATGCCAGCCTAGATGGCAAGCGACAATTGCGGATTTTCATCGCGACCCGGCAGCGGGAGATGCGCGCTGAAAGTCGCCCCCTGTCCCGGCGTACTCTCGATGGTGAGCCTGCCCCCATGTCGATTGAGGATGTGCTTGACGAGAGCAAGCCCAAGTCCGGTACCGCCTTGCGCGCGGCTCTCTGCAACATCGACGCGATAGAACCGTTCCGTCAGTCTGGGCAGATGCTCTGGTGCAATACCGGGGCCATAATCCTGCACCGCGATTCGCGCTTCGCGCTTTCCACCCGCCGCTTCGAGCCGCGTAAGCTCGATCTCGACCCGTTTGCCGGATGCGGCATATTTCAGGGCATTCTCCACCAGATTTTCGAACACGCGAATCAGCTCGTCGCGTTCGCCGAGCACGACCAGAGGGCTCGGCGGCGCAGTAATTTTGATCTCGACGGCGCGGTCGTTGGCAAGCGTCTGCAGACCATCGGCCACCTGTCGGAGGATTGCTACCAGATCCACATCCTTGTCCGGCCTCAAATGCGCATTTAGCTCAATCCGCGAAAGCGAGAGCAGATCGTCGATCAACCGGGCCATGCGACTGGCCTGCGCCTGCATGATGGCAAGGAAGCGCTCGCGCGCGACCGCGTCATCGCGTGCAGGTCCCCGCAGCGTGTCGATAAACCCGGAGAGCGCGGCGAGCGGGGTGCGCAGCTCGTGGCTGGCATTTGCAATAAAGTCGGCGCGCATTTCCTCGATCCTTCGCAACGGCGTGTGATCGTGGAATGTGAGCAGCACAAGGTCCCCAGCGGGCGCATTCTCCGGCGATGGGAGCGGAATCGCCGCAACCTCGTACCAGCGGTCGATCGGCACGCGCTGAAAGAACTCCGCCCGCTGGGTGCTGCGGCTCGCACGTGCCCGACGGATCACGTCCAGCACCTCCGGAGCGCGCAGTCCGAGTGAAATCGGCTCGTTGCGGCGCAGCGCCGGGGCAAGCGCGCTCGCCTGGCCGTTGAGCGCGACAACGGCTTCTCCTCGGTTGAGCGCAATCACCGGATCAGGCAGCCCGGCCAGTACCGTCTCCAGCCATGCCTCGGCGGAATGCAATGCGGCCCGCTCGTTCGATCGCTGGACCACCGGCGAAGGTGCTCGCGCTTCGTGATCCAACAGAGCCGCTGCTGCGATGAGCGCAAATCCGGCAAGCGCCGGTATCGGCGCAAGCGTGCCCAGCGCCCACAGCCCGGCGAAGACGACCGCAGCAGCGATCGGCAACCGCATGCGCCTGAAACGCAGTGCCCAAGGGTTGGCGAGGGCTCGCCCGCTGTCGTCGCCCGCGGTCATGTCATGCCGGGTTCATTTCGCGCTCGCGGCTGCCATCGGCTGCAATTCTGCAGTTTCCGCCCCGGTCGTCACCCGATGGCCGTCGAGGATCGACGCGACCAGCGTCTCGCGTGGATCAAGCGTGACCGGCTCAATGGCTGCACTGCGCTCCGATACGATGCCTATCGCACTGGCTCGGGCGTAGCCTGCGCCGCGCAGGGCATCGACGCAGCTTCCAGCGCGTCCGAGCGGGACCGCGGCCAGGAGGCCGCCCGCGGTCTGTGGATCAAACAAGA
>Ga0310916_10000248_pt1 | contig 28701 bp, 30 predicted proteins | sample GREbulkMGLF176_FD_203444 | JGI IMG/M metagenome (GOLD analysis project Ga0310916, IMG submission 203444) | Lab enrichment of tropical soil microbial communities from Luquillo Experimental Forest, Puerto Rico - GRE.bulkMG.LF176 | ecosystem: Environmental > Terrestrial > Soil > Tropical forest >...
GTGGCTAACGCATCGCCCTTGGGCAAGCCGCCCGTCGAAATCAGAGCCACCACCTGCGGCGAAGTTCGCAGAGCACCCGCGGCGACGGCGGTGCGCTTAGTGGCCCCCTTTTCCGTCACATCGACCATGTGCGCGGCTCCCCGCTCATCGAGGTGCGACAGCGTGTCCGGACGGGATTTCCCCGATCCCCAGGCCGCCGAGACCTTAGCGGCCTCAGAGGTCTTAGCCATCCGGGCGACCTACCGGTTGACGACGGTGACCGGGTGGATGTAGGGCAGGTCGGTCGAGGGAACCGGAAACACCAGCTCACCGAACGGTGATAGCGCGCCGGTGCGATCGGTCACCAGTTCGCTCACCGCGTGGTCGTCCGGGTCCGTCGTCGGCCAGCCGTTGTCGACGTAGTCATCGGGTCCCAACGCCTGCCACGTCACCTTGGATTTGCGCGTGTTGCCCTCAGCAATGTCAGCCACGCGGTCCATTCTGACAGGTCGCGGGACGGCGCGTAATGAAAGGCCCATCACTCTTGACCCTAGCCTCGGGGTACGCCGTCTGCTTTACGCTGGTCAGCAATGACCGACAACACCCCGGACATCCCGCTGGGGTCCTGGCTGGCCGACTTGCCCGACGAGCGGCTGATCCGACTGCTCAAACTACGGCCAGACCTCGCCCAGCCGCCGCCCGGCAGCATCGCCGCACTCGCCGCGCGCGCACAGGCCCGTCAGTCGGTCAAGGCCGCCACCGACGATCTCGACTTCTTACGACTGGCGGTACTCGACGCACTGCTGGTGCTGCAGGCCGATTCGACGCCGGTGCCGACCGCGAAGCTGTTGGCACTGATCGGCGACCGCGCGCCCGAAGCCGACGTGGTCGGCGCGCTGGATGACTTGATGGAACGCGCCCTGGTCTGGGGCGAGGCCGCGGTCCGGGTGGCCGCCGACGCCGGCACGGCGCTGCCGTGGCATCCGGGGCAGGTCACGCTCGAGGACGCCTCACACAGCGGCGAACAGATCGCCGATCTCATCGACGGCCTGAACGAGGCACAGCTCGACGTGCTGGACAAGCTGCTCGAAGGTTCCCCGATGGGCCGCACCCGCGACGCCGCGCCGGGTGCCCCGGCAGATCGGCCGGTGCCTCAGCTGCTGGCGATGGGTCTGCTGCGACGCATCGATGCCGAGACGGTGATCTTGCCGCGCCACGTTGGGCAGGTGCTGCGCGGCGAGCACCCGGGCCCAATGCAGCTCACGTCGCCCGATCCGGTGGTATCGACCACGACCGCCGACGACGTCGACGCGTCGGCTGCCGGAGCCGTCATCGACCTGCTGCGAGAGCTCGATGTCGTGCTGCAAACCCTTGGCGCCGCACCGGTTTCCGAGCTGCGCAGCGGCGGACTGGGAATTCGTGACGTCAAGCGGTTGGCCAAAGGGACGGGGATCGACGAGCCGCGGCTCGGACTGATCCTCGAGGTCGCCGCCGCGGCGGGATTGATCGCCAGCGGTATGCCCGATCCGCAGCCGGCTGTCGGCGATGCGCCGTATTGGGCGCCCACCGTGGCCACCGAACGGTTCACCGCGATGTCCGCCCCCGAGCGTTGGCACCTGTTGGCCGGCACCTGGCTCGACCTGCCGGGCCGGCCGGCCTTGATCGGCAGTCGCGGTCCCGACGCCAAAACCTATGGCGCCCTTACGGATTTGCTCTACTCCACGGCCGCGCCGCTTGATCGCCGGTTGCTGCTGGGCATGCTCTGCGAGCTGCCGCCCGGCGCCGGCGTCGATGCGGCCACGGCCTCGGCGGCGCTGATCTGGCGGCGTCCGCGGTGGTCCAGACGGCTGCAGCCGCAACCCGTGGCCGATCTACTGGCCGAGAGCCACGCGCTGGGCCTGGTGGGTCGCGGGGCGATCAGCACGCCCGGCCGTGCGCTGCTCGACGAAGCGGGCGACCCCGAGAAGGCGCTCCAGGCGATGAACCGGGCGATGCCCGCGCCGATCGACCACTTCCTGGTGCAGGCCGATCTGACCGTCGTAGTGCCCGGGCCACTCCGGCGCGATCTCGCCGACGACCTGGCGACGGTCGCCACCGTCGAATCGGCCGGCACGGCAATGGTGTACCGCATCAGCGAGCAGTCGATCCGGCACGCTCTCGACATCGGCAAAACCCGTGACTGGATGCATGACCTTTTCGGCAGGCATTCCAAAACTCCTGTGCCGCAAGGGCTCACATACCTCATCGATGACGTCGCACGGCGGCATGGCCAGCTTCGAATCGGCATGGCCGCCTCGTTCGTGCGGTGCGAGGATCCGACATTGCTGGCCCAGGCGGTGGCGGTGGTCGCCGAGAAGCTGCAGCTGCGTGCCCTGGCGCCGACGGTGGCGGTGTCACCCGCACCGATCGCGGAGGTGCTCGTCGCGTTGCGGGGCGCGGGCTTCGCCCCGGCCGCCGAGGATTCCTCCGGCTCGATCGTCGATGTCCGGCCTCGCGGTGCCAGGGTGCCCACACCGCAGCGTCGCCGGCCGTACCGCTCCGCGCCGCGCCCAAGCAGCGAGACACTCAACGCCGTCGTCTCGGTGCTGCGCAAGATAACCGCCGCACCGTTCGGCAACATCCGCATCGACCCCGCGGTCACCATGTCGCTGCTGCAGCGCGCGGCCAGGGACCAGGACACGTTGGTGATCGGCTACCTCGACGCCGCGGGCGTGGCCACCCAACGGGTGGTGTCCCCTATCAGCGTCCGGGGCGGGCAGCTCGTGGCCTTCGACTCGGCGTCCGGGCGGCTGCGCGACTTCGCCATCCACCGCATCACGTCGGTGGTGTCGGCCGACGACTGAATAATGGATCGCATGACTCGCGCCGGCGACGATGCAGAGCGAAGCGGTGAGGAGGAGCGGCGCCATTGACTGACGGACCGTTGATCGTGCAGTCCGACAAGACGGTGCTGCTCGAGGTGGACCACGAGCTGGCCGGCGCCGCACGCGCCGCCATCGCGCCGTTCGCCGAGCTGGAACGCGCCCCCGAACACGTGCACACCTACCGCATCACACCACTGGCGCTGTGGAACGCCCGCGCCGCCGGCCACGACGCCGAACAGGTCGTCGACGCGCTGGTCAGTTTCTCCCGCTACGCGGTCCCCCAGCCGCTGCTGGTCGACATCGTCGACACCATGGCCCGCTATGGCCGGCTGCAGCTGGTCAAACACCCGGCGCACGGCCTGACGCTGGTGAGCCTGGATCGCGCGGTGCTCGAGGAGGTGCTGCGCAACAAGAAGATTGCGCCCATGCTGGGCGGCCGAATCGACGACGACACGGTCGTCGTCCACCCCAGCGAGCGCGGCCGGATCAAGCAGATGCTCCTCAAGGTCGGTTGGCCCGCAGAGGATTTGGCCGGTTACGTCGACGGCGAGGCCCACCCCATCAGCCTGCACCAGGACAGCTGGCAACTGCGCGACTACCAGAAGCTGGCCACGGATTCGTTCTGGGCCGGCGGTTCCGGGGTCGTGGTACTTCCCTGCGGCGCGGGCAAGACGCTGGTGGGCGCGGCCGCGATGGCGAAAGCCAGTGCGACGACACTGATTCTGGTCACCAACATCGTCGCCGCCCGCCAATGGAAACGCGAGCTGGTCGCGCGCACCTCGCTGACCGAGGAAGAGATCGGCGAATACTCCGGGGAACGCAAGGAAATCCGGCCCGTCACCATCTCGACGTACCAGATGATCACCCGCCGCACCAAGGGCGAGTACCGGCATCTGGAGCTCTTCGACAGCCGCGACTGGGGGTTGATCATCTACGACGAGGTGCACCTCCTGCCGGCACCGGTGTTCCGGATGACCGCCGACCTGCAGTCCAAGCGGCGGCTGGGCCTGACCGCCACGTTGATCCGCGAAGACGGCCGCGAGGGCGACGTGTTCTCCCTGATCGGCCCGAAGCGCTATGACGCGCCGTGGAAAGACATCGAGGCACAGGGCTGGATCGCGCCGGCGGAGTGTGTCGAAGTGCGGGTCACCATGACCGACAAAGAGCGGATGGTCTACGCCACCTCGGAACCCGAAGAGCGCTACCGGGTTTGCTCGACGGCGCATTCGAAGATCGCCGTGGTCAAGTCGGTCCTGAGCCGACATCCGGGCGAGCAGACCCTGGTGATCGGCGCCTACCTGGATCAGCTCGACGAGCTTGGCGCCGTGCTGAACGCACCGGTGATCCAGGGGTCGACGAGGACCCGCGAGCGCGAAGACCTCTTCGACGCCTTCCGCCGCGGCGAGGTGTCCACTCTCGTCGTTTCCAAGGTCGCCAACTTCTCCATTGACCTGCCGGAAGCGTCTGTGGCAGTTCAGGTTTCGGGAACATTCGGCTCACGCCAAGAGGAGGCCCAGCGGCTGGGCCGGCTACTGCGGCCCAAGTCCGACGGCGGTGGCGCCATCTTCTATTCGGTGGTGGCACGCGACAGCCTGGACGCCGAGTATGCCGCGCACCGTCAGCGCTTCTTGGCCGAGCAGGGCTACGGCTACATCATCCGCGACGCCGACGACCTGCTGGGCCCGGCCATTTAGGGCGAGCGCTAGAGCGACAGGATCGTCGCCGACGCGGTGCCGGGCGCACCGTACACCTGAGCCAACCCGACGCGCGGGTTGCCGGGCACCTGACGCTCCCCCGCCTCGCCCCGCAGCTGCCGCACCAGCTCGTGCATCTGCCGCAGGCCCGACGCGCCGATCGGCTCGCCGTTGGCGATCAACCCGCCATCGGTGTTGACGGGCATCGAGCCGTGGATCTCGGTGGCGCCGTCGGCCACCAATTTCTCCTGCTCGCCGTCGGCACACAGGCCCGTCTCGGCCATGTGGATCACCTCGTTGCCGGCATCGGTGTCCTGAAGCTGGGCTACGTCGACGTCGTCGGGCCCGATTCCCGCGGCGTCGTAGGCGGCCTTGGCCGCGTATACCGTCGGCGAGGCGTCCTCATCCAACGGGGCCGACGTGGCGTGCACCTCGTACGCGCCGTAACGCCGGGTGCGGATCTCGCAGGCCCGCACATAGACCGGCTTAGCGGTGTACTTGTGCGCGATGTCGGCGCGGCACATCACGACGGCGGCGGCCCCCTCGTCCGGCGCGCAGAACATGTACTGCGTCAGCGGGTAGTTGAGCACGGCCGAGTTGAGGATCTCCTCCTCAGGAATAGCCTTGCGGCGGAACGCATTCGGATTCAGCGCGCCGTTGCGGAAGTTCTTGGCAGCGACCTTGGCCAGCGTGGCCTGGGAGATGTTGTGGTCGTGTAAGTACTTGTTGGCCTTCATCCCGAAGAACTTGGTGGTGACGAACTGCCCGTTCTGCGCATACCACTGCGGCAGCGCCAGCTTGGCGGGGTCGTCGGTGAACGCGCCGCGCGGGTGCTTGTCCAAGCCGATCGCGATGCCGATGTCGTACTTGCCCAGCCGGATGGTGTCGGCCGTCTGCTGAATGGCGCTGGCCGCCGTCGCACACGCATTGAAGACGTTGGTGAACGTGATGCCGGTCAGCCCGACGAGACGGGTCACCGCGTCGGGGTTGGACACCTCGTGGCTGCCGCCGAAGCCGAACTGGATGTCCTTCCAGTCCAGGCCGGCATCCTTCAGCGCGAACTGGATCGCCTCGGCCCCCATCTGCATCGCTGTCTTGTCGAACCTGCCGAACGGATGCAGACCCACGCCGATGATGGCGACATCGTTAGTCATCTGAGGCTCCTCCCTTAGACCGGCTGGAACGCGAACGTGACGATCTCGTTGCCGTCCTCGTCGGTGGTGAACGGCACCATGGTCAGCTCGACCTCCTGGCCGAACTGGATCTTGGCCGGGTCGTTTTCGGTCAGCCGCCCCTCGACCCGGATCACGTCGCCAAGCTGGACCAGGCCCACCCCGAACGGCACGAAATCCTTGCCGGCCGGACCGGCATAGGGCGCCCCGGGCGGGAATCCCTGGGTTGTCCACGACACGAGGGTTCCGCGGCGGGGCAACAACAACTCGGTCATCTCACCGCCGCTGCAGCGCGGACACCACTGCTGCACCGGGAACGTCGTGGCACCGCAGTTGCCACATCGGCTGCCGATCAGCTGCGGGCTCTCGTCGGGCCAAGTGGAGATTTCGGGGGCAAGTGCCTTCTGCATCGAGGGATCCTCCAACGATTGTCCGCAGTCCGCAATAATGCGCTCACTGAAAGGTACAACACCGTTCGATAAAACTGGAAATCACGTTCTCGCCGGCGTCCGGGTCACCCGACGATCTGGATTCCGCATTGGTCGCGTGAGGCGTTAGGTTGGCGACTATGCCAGTCACGGTCTTGCTCGAACTCAAGCTGAAGCCCGAAGCGGTGTCGGCGGCACGCGATCTCATGCGCCGGACCCTGCAAACTACCCGCGCGTTCGAGGGGAATCTCGGTACCGACGTCCTCGTCGATGAAGACGATGAAGCGCACTGGGTCATCTACGAGCTCTGGGAGACCGTCGAGCACGACGAGGCCTACCGCAGGTTTCGTGCCGGCGAGGGCCGAGTGACGGAGCTGCCCCCGCTGCTGGCCGCGCCTTCCGTTAAGACGCGGTACCTGACTACTGATGTCTAGCTCAGCGCGGGAATGACCTCGCGTTCGAACAACTCGATGCCCGACCGGTCATACGCGGCCTCCGGGAAATAGCAGATCGCGTACTCACAGCCGAGGTCGCGGAGTTTGGCCAGCCGCTCGATCACCTGTTCCGTTGTGCCGGTCGCATCCTCCGGGATGCCGGTGAGCATCGCGTCCGCCGCCGCCTCGGGCACATAGCCAACCATGCGGTCACGGACCCGCTGCAGCCGGTCTTTGACGTCGGCATCCGAGGTGCCGACGAGGGCGGTGAAGTTGGCCGAGCGCACGATGGCGTCGAAGTCGGTGCCCTGCTTGCGACAATGCTGTGCCAGCACCTCCGACTTGCGGGCGAACGCCTCGGGTTCCGGAGTGAAGTTGGTGTACTGCGCGTATTTCGCGGCGATGCGCAACGTCACCTTCTCGCCGCCGCCGGCGATCCAGAACGGTATACCGTTGTGCTGCAAAGGCTTTGGAGAGACAATCGCGCCGTCGACCTGGTAGTGCTCGCCGTTGAAACTGACTTTGCCGTCGCGCCAGGCATCACGCATGATCTGCACGCCCTCGTCCAGCCGGCCCAACCGCACCCCGGCCGACGGAAACCCGTAACCGTAAGCGCGCCACTCGTGTTCGTACCAGCCCCCGCCGATGCCCATCTGTATCCGGCCACCGGAGATGATGTCGGCGGTCGCCGCGACCTTGGCCAGGTACACCGGATTGCGGTAGCTCATCGCCGTGCACATCTGACCCAACTTGATCCGCGACGTGATCGCCGCGTACGCCGCCATCAGCGACCACGCCTCGTGAGTGGCTTCGCCCGTCGGCATCGGGACGGTGTGGAAGTGGTCGTAGACCCACAGCGAATCCCAGACGCTGTTATCCGCGTAGGTAGCCAGGTCGCCCATCACCGCCCAGTGCTTCTCGGGTTCGATGCCGACGAGATCCATCCGCCAGCCTTGCGGAATGAAGAGTCCAAAGCGCATAGGAAGGGACTTTAGCCGGAGACGACGCGGCCATGGCATCACAGCAGATGCATAGCCAATGCTGAGTTGGCGCTGACAACGAAGCCTTACACATATTGCATGACCAAAATTCGTCTCATGCAAGCCATATTGGGCGGGTCCGCGGCCGTCGCGACGCTCGCCCTGTTCAACGCCGGGCCCAGTGACGCTCAAACTTCTGTCGCAGCGCCCGCGGCCGCTTCGTCCGGCACCGCCGGCAGGATCATCCCCGTCAACGACGACGACGTCTTCAACCCAAGCGATGGCGACATCTTCACCCAGAACGCCCAGGACCAGAGCACCGCGAACGGCGCAGGCACGTAATTCCCAGCCAGAATCAATTCCCTGCCGCACCGCGGCAGGGAATTTCTATATGTGTCACGTCGCCCTGACCTCACACAGGGCCGGGTTGGTAATCCCGTGTTTAGGCTAGGTCGTGATGCGAGTCTTGATCTCCGGCGCCAGCATCGCCGGGCCGGTATTGGCGTACTGGCTGACCCGTCACGGCTTCGACGTCACCGTCGTCGAACGCGCGCCGACGCTGCGCAAAACCGGCGGCCACGCCGTCGACTTGTTCCGTCCGGCGATGGAAATCTCGGAGAAGATGGGCGTGTTACCGCGCATCGAGGCGCTCGCGACCGGAACGGACCGCCTGACAATGTATCGGGAAGGCCGGCCGCGACCCACCGTGGTCGACCTCACCAAGCTCACCGGCGTCGCGTCGGACCGGCACGTGGAGATCATGCGCGACGATCTCAGCGAGATCTACTACGACGCCGCCCGCGACGACGTGGAGTACCTGTTCGGCGACTCGATCACGGCGATCGAACACGACGGCGAGGTGACCTTCGAGCACGCCCCTGCGCGCGCATTCGACGTCATCGTCGGCGCCGACGGGCTGCACTCCAACGTACGTCGCCTGGTCTTCGGCGAGGAAGCCGCGCTTACCCGCTTCCTCGGGGGATATCTGGCGGTGGTCTCGGCGCCCAAGACGCTGGCACATCAGAACGAGATGCTCGGCCACCTCGGCGTCGGTCGCCTCGCGGCCGTCTATACCGCGGATCACCTGGACGACGCCCGGGTGGTGTTCATGTTCCGCAGCAAGGAAGAGCTCGACTACGACCATCACGATTCCTTGCGGCAGAAGGAATTACTGCGCAACGCATTCGCGGGCATGCATCCCCAGGTGGACGGCTGGCTCGGCGAAATCGGTCGCACACCGGCGTTCTACTTCGACTCGATCACCCAACTGCGGATGGACAGGTGGTCGCGCCGACGGGTCACCCTTGTCGGCGATGCCGGGTACTGCCCCGGTCCCGCAGTCGGCGGCAGCACCAGCCTCGCCGTGCTCGGCGCCTATGTGCTGGCCGGAGAGCTGGCCCGGGCGGGCGGCGACCAGCTGCGTGCGTTCGCTGCCTACGAGCTGCAGATGCGCGAGCCCGTGCATCTCAGCCAGTCCTTCGCGCGCGGTGCCGCCAAGACCATCATCCCCGGTTCCCGAGCCGGGGTTTGGGCGTTAACCCGTGGGCTCCGGCTAGTTTCGCTGATGCCCGGCTCACTCTCCCGGGGGGTGGCGAAGTTGAACACCAAAGGCCTGCGGCTGTACGACTCGATGCGGTACGAGGACTACGACACCCCGGTCGCCGGCTCATGAAGTGACTTCTGGGCTTGGCGCAGAGCCGATGCGCTGCCGTAGCCGACCATTCCGGCAATCTTGTCCAGGCTCAGCGACGTCGTCTTGCGCAGATGTTGCGCACGCTCGATACGAAGGCGCTGCACGAGCGCATACGGCGTCAGGTCCAGTTGCCCGCGAACGCGCCGTTCGAGCGTGCGACGGGTGGTCCCGATCGCGAACGCCGCCTCGGGAATGGTGATGTCGCGGTCAAGGTTTGCGCGAATCCAGGCCTCGAATTCGATGAGCAGCTGGTCCGCGGAGGACAGATAGGCATCGGCGGCTTGGATGCTGCGCGCCGGGCGCTGGTCGAACAGCAGCGCACCCGCGGTCGCGTCGGCCAGTTGCGGGCTGACCGATGCCACCAGGTGCATCGCCAGGTCGATGTGAGCGAAAGCGGCACCGGCGGTTACGATCGGCCCAAACACCTTCCGCCGCGACGCCGACGGCGGGTACGCCATCCACACCGAAATCGATGACCTGGTAGCAGATTTCACGCTGCGCGCCGAGGTGCCGCCCTGGCGCCCGGAAACGGGGCACGCGTTTTTCGGTGTGCAGGAGGAGCACTACATCGGGTGGTTGCCGGTCGTCAGCCGGGGCGCCGTGGATGCCGTTTTGACTGTCGACGGTCGCACCGAGCGGCGGTGCGGGACCGGATACCACGATCACAACTGGGGCAACATCGCGCCGCGCAAGGTCTTGGACCACTGGTACTGGGGCAGGGCTCGCGTCGGCGACTACACCGTCGTCACCCTGATGTTCGCCAGCCACCACAAGTACGACAACGCCCCTCTGCCCGCGGTGATGGTCGCCAAGGACGGCGCGATCCTGGCGTCGGCGGTCGGTGCGGAGCGGGTCGACTTCTCCAGCAGCAATGTCGTCAACCACGCGGAGACCGGCGTCCCCGTGGCCCGGCGACTCGAATACGAAATCGCCCACGGCGATTCAAAGTTCCGCGTGAAATTCGACCACCGGCGCGACGTGTTCATGCTCGACTTCGGGACCGCGGGGGCCTATCTGCGGTTCACCGGAGACGTCAACATCGAGCACCACACCCCCGATGGCGTGTCGACCGCATCGGACGAAGCCCTTTGGGAACTGTTTTACTTCGGCGACCGCGGCGGTCCGGCATCCGACATCCAGCGCAAAGCGCTTATCGGCCACCAGGCTTGAGCTTGCGCCAGCTCTACGCCGCACAAGGACGACCGGCCGCAGAGACTAGGCATACCGTGAGGCCATGGCTTCTAAACACACCCTGTTTCGGATCTTCTACCGCGTCGGCTTCACCCCGTGGGACGGTCATCCGATCGCGCAGAACCTGCAGAACCTAGTCGAGGGAACCAGCGACGCAACCCCCGCTGCCCGCGGGAGTGGCCCTCGACCTCGGATGCGGCACCGGAGACTCGTCGATATACCTTGCGCGACACGGCTGGAAAGTCACCGGGGTCGACTTCGTGCCGAGGGCACTCGACAGGGCCCGCGCCAAGGCCGCCGACCTATCGGTCACCTTCGTCCAGGCAGACGTCACGCACCTGAGTCAGGCGGGCATCGGTGCGGGCTTCCAGTTGATCGTCGACAACGGCTGCCTGCACAACATGAGCGACGGCGATCGCGACGCGTACGTCAGGGAGGTCAGCGCCGTCGCGGCACCCGACGCGCTGCTCCTGGTCCTCGCGTTCCTTCCCGGCGGGAGGTTCGGCGTGCGCGGCGTCGACCCCGCCGAGATGGAACGACGATTTGCCTCCGGTTGGACGCTGTTGTCGTCCGGCGAAGAGCGGGAGCTAGACCGCGAGAAGACCCCGGTGCGGTACTACCTCTTTCAGCGTGGCACCTAGACCTTATCGCGGCTCTACGTCAGCGATTTCGGCGGCAGGAAGCGGTCACCGTACTTGGCCGCCAGCTCGCGGGCCCGGGCCACGAAGGCCTCTTTGCCGGTACCGGCCGGACCCGAGTAGCCGACGATGAACTGGGCGCTGCCACCGGTCCACGGCGGGAAGCCGATGCCCATGATCGACCCGATGTTGGCGTCCGCCGTCGACGTCAGCACACCCTCGTCGAGGCACTTCTGCGTTTCCAGCGCCTCGGCGAACAGCATCCGGTCGATCATGTCCTGCAGCGGCGGCTCCGACGAGCCGGACTTGAACGTCTCCCGCAGGCCGGGCCACAGGCCGGTCCGCTTGCCGTCGACGTACTCGTAGAAGCCGGCGCCCTTGAGCCTGCCGGACCGTCCGACCTCGATCATCTTCTCGACGACGGCTTCCGCCGGGTGCGGCACATGGGTGCCGCCGGCGTCCTCGACAGCCTTGCGGGTGGCGACGGCGATCTTATGCATCAGCTCCAGGTTGAGCTCGTCGGACAGCTGCAGCGGCGGCGCCGGGTAGCCGGCCTGCGAACCGGCCTGCTCGACGCTGGCCGGCTCGACGCCCTCGCCGAGCATGGCGAGCGCCTCGTTGACGAAGGTGCCGATGACGCGCGAAGTGAAGAACCCGCGGCTGTCGTTGACGACGATCGGGGTCTTCCCGATGGCCAGCGTGTAGTCGAACACACGGGCCAAGGTCTCGTCGGATGTCTTCTCGCCCTTGATGATTTCCACCAGCGGCATCTTGTCGACCGGGGAGAAGAAGTGGATCCCGATGAAGTCCTCCTGCCGCTTGACCCCGGTCGCCAGACCGGTGATCGGCAGGGTGGAGGTGTTGGACCCGAGCACCGCGTTGGGCTCGACGACGTCCTCGATCTCCTGGAACACCGTGTGCTTGAGGTCCTGGTTCTCGAACACCGCCTCGATCACGAAGTCGACGCCCTTTAAATCAGCGGGATCGGCGGTCGGATGAATCCGGTCCAGGACTTCACTGGATTTTTCCGGGGTGGTGCGGCCCCGCTCGAGCGCCTTGGCCTCCAGCGTCTCGGAGTAGCCCTTGCCCTTCTGCGCGGCCTCGAGGCTGACGTCCTTGAGCATCACCTCGTAGCCGGCCTTGGCCGAGGCGTAGGCGATGCCGGCGCCCATCATGCCGGCGCCCAGCACACCGATCTTGTTGATCGGGGTCTTGCCAATGCCCTCGGGCCGGGACCCGCCACCGGTGATGGTCTGCAGGTCGAAGAAGAACGCCTGGATCATGTTCTTGGCCACCTGACCGGTGACCAGCTGGGCGAAGTAGCGGCTCTCGATGCGGCTGGCGGTGTCGAAGTCGACCTGCGCGCCCTCGACCGCGGCGGCCAGGATCGCCTTCGGCGCCGGCATCGGTGCGCCCTTGAGCTGCTTGCGCAGCAGCGACGGGAAGGACGGCAGGATGGCCGCCAGCCCCGGTGACGACGGAGTGCCGCCGGGCATCTTGTAACCCTTTTTGTCCCAAGGCTGTTCGTGGGAATCCGGGTTCGCCTTGATCCACGCCTTGGCGGCCGGCACCAGCTCCTCGACCGTCGGTAGCACCTCGTCGACCAGCCCGATCTCCTTGGCCTTGGCCGGCTTGAAGCGGGTGCCCTGCGACAGGATGCTGACGAAGGCAGTCTGGATGCCGAACATCCGGACCGTGCGGGTGACCCCGCCGGCGCCGGGCAACAGACCCAGCGTCACTTCGGGCACTCCGATCTGGCTGCCCTTGACGTCGGCCGCGATGCGGTGATGACAGGCCAGCGTGATCTCCATCCCACCACCCAGCGCCGCGCCGTTGATGGCGGCGACGACCGGCTTGCCCAACGTCTCCAGGGTGCGCAACTGCTTCTTGACCGTCTCCACGGTGTCGAAGAACTGCCCCGCGTCCTCTGGACCTGCCTTGATCATGGCAGTAAGGTCACCGCCGGCGAAGAAGGTCTTCTTCGCGCTGGTGATCACCACTCCGGTGATCGAATCCTTCTCGGCGACAAGGCGATCCACAGCCTTGCCCATCGACTCGATGTAAGCCTCGTTCATTACGTTGGCCGACCCCGAGGGGTCGTCCATGGTCAGTGTGACGATGCCGTCGGCATCCTTATCCCACTGAATTGTGTTGTCGGCCATGTACTTAAACCCTCTCAATGATCGTCGCGACGCCCATGCCGCCGCCGATGCACAGCGTCACCACTGCGCGCCGGGCGTTGCGGCGCTCGAGTTCGTCGACCATGGTGCCCAGGATCATCGCGCCGGTGGCACCCAGCGGGTGACCCATCGCGATGGCACCGCCGTTGACGTTGAGCTTCTCGTCGGGGATGTTCAGGTCCTTCTGGAACTTCAGCACCACGGACGCGAACGCCTCGTTGAGCTCGAACAGGTCGATGTCGTCAACCGTCAGCCCGGCCCGGTCGAGCACCTTGCGGGTGGCGGGGGTCGGCCCGGTCAGCATGATCGTCGGCTCGGCGCCGCTGGTGGCGGTGGCCACGATGCGCGCCCGCGGGGTCAGGCCCTGTGACCTGCCGGCGGCCTCGGAGCCGACGAGCACCAGCGCGGCGCCATCCACGATGCCGGAGCTGTTGCCGCCGGTGTGCACGTGGTCGATCCTCTCGACCCAGTGGTACTTCTGCAGCGCGACGTCGTCGAAGCCGCCCATCGCCGCCAGGCCCTCGAAGGCGGGCTTGAGCTTGCCCAGACCCTCCTTCGTGGTGTCGGGCCGCATGTGCTCGTCGTGGTCGAGAATCAGCAAGCCGTTCTGGTCGCGGACGGGCACGACGGACTTGGCGAAGTAGCCGCCCGACCACGCCTCGGCGGCCTTCTCCTGGCTGCGCAACGCGTAGGCGTCGACGTCGTCGCGGGAGAAGCCCTCGATGGTCGCGATCAGGTCGGCGCCGATGCCCTGCGGCACGAAGCCGACGTCGTAGTTGGTCTCGGGGTCCAGCGCCATCGCGCCGCCGTCGGAGCCCATCGGCACACGGCTCATCGACTCGACGCCACCGGCCAGCACCAGGTCGTCCCAGCCGGAGCGCACCTTCTGGGCGGCGGTGTTGACGGCCTCCAGGCCCGACGCGCAGAACCGGTTGAGCTGCACGCCGCCGGTGGTGTCGGGCATGCCCGCGGCCAGAACCGCGGCACGGGCGATGTCGCCGCCCTGGTCACCGACCGGTGAAACCACACCGAGGATCACGTCGCTGATCAGGTTCTCGTCGAGGTCGGGGAAACGCTTGCGCAGTTCGTCGATCAGGCCGACGACCAGGCTTAGCGGCTTGACCTCGTGCAGTGCGCCGTTCTTCTGCTTTCCACGCGGTGTGCGGATGGCCTCGTAGACAAAGGCTTCTTCGGACATGTCGATTCCTGTTCGCAAATGGGGTTCGGATCTGTCTTAAAGAGTAGGTCCAGTAACAGCACCCTAACAGGGGCTCCCGGCCAACCTGTTGGTTGGGCGGGACTCCGCTGGTCAGCGCCCGGACGTGAGGCCAAAATCACGTTCGGCGCCGAGCGTGACGCTGCAGTCACGTTGAGGGCGGAAGCTAGGCTCAACCGCCATGACGGTGTCGCGACTGCGGCCGTACACGACCACCGTGTTCGCCGAAATGTCGGCCCTGGCCGCCCGGATCGGTGCGGTGAACCTCGGCCAGGGTTTTCCCGACGAGGACGGGCCCCCGGCGTTGCTGAAGGCCGCGCAACACGCCATCGCCGAGGGCGCCAACCAATACCCGCCGGGGATAGGCATCGCGCCGCTGCGCGAGGCCATCGCCGCCCACCGTCGCCGGCATTTCGGCGTCGAGTACGACCCCGACACCGAGGTGCTGGTGACGGTCGGGGCGACAGAGGCCATCGCGGCGGCGGTGATCGGCCTGGTCGAGCCCGGCTCGGAAGTCGTCCTGATCGAGCCCTTCTACGACTCCTACTCGCCGGTGGTGGCGATGGCCGGCGCACACCGGGTGGCCGTGCCGCTCGTCCCCGACGGCCGCGGCTTCGCCCTGGACGCCGACGCATTGCGGCGGGCGGTGACCCCGCTGACCCGCGCGCTGATCGTCAACTCACCACACAACCCGACCGGTACGGTGCTGAGCGCGACCGAACTGTCGGCCATTGCCGAGATCGCGGTGGCCGCCGACCTTCTGGTGATCACCGATGAGGTCTACGAGCACCTGGTGTACCCCTCCCCCAAAGGCGGTCGCCATCTACCGCTGGCCGGCTTCGACGGCATGGCCGAGCGCACGCTCACCATCTCCAGCGCGGCCAAGATGTTCAACTGCACCGGTTGGAAGATCGGATGGGCTTGCGGCCCAGCGCAACTCCTCGCCGGGGTGCGTGCGGCCAAACAGTTTCTGACTTACGTCGGCGGCGCGCCATTCCAGCCCGCGGTGGCTCTTGCGCTGGACACCGAGGACGCCTGGGTGGCGCAACTTCGCCGCTCTTTGCAGGCCAGACGCGATCGGCTCGCGGCGGGGCTGACCGAGATCGGCTTCGCGGTGCACGACAGCGACGGCAGTTACTTCCTGTGCGCCGACCCCCGCCCGCTCGGGTACGACGACAGCACCGCGTTCTGCGCGGCACTACCGGAGAAGGTCGGCGTGGCAGCGATCCCGATGTCGGCGTTCTGCGATCCGGCGGCCGCGCACGCCTCACAACAAGCCAGCGTATGGAATCACCTGGTGCGCTTCACTTTCTGTAAACGCGACGACACCCTCGACGAGGCGATCAGGAGGCTGGGCGCGCTGCGAAACGAAGTGGCTACTTAGCCGGGCCGGTGCCCTCGGCACCCATGACGTGCTGTCGCAGTCCCTCGAGCGCGCTACGCAGGATCTTCTTTACGGCGAGGTTGACCCAGAACTCGGGCAGCGGCGCCGACGGTTCGACCGTGATCGCGAATCGCACCCTGGTCTTGTCGTCGCCTTCCGGGCTCAGGGTGTACTCCACGTGCTGGCCGTGCTGCTGGACCGTCTTCTGCGCATCCCACACCATCCAGTTCGGCCCCCAGTGACATTCGAGCATTTCCCTGTCGTGAATGCCGGTCACCGCGATGCTGACCTTCACGTGGTGCGGTCGCCCGTCGGGGTGCTTATCGACAACTTCGACCCGTTTATGCACCGCGGACCACGACGGCACAGCCTCCATGTCGGCCAGCGCCTCCATCACTGCTTCCGGGGGCGCGTCAATGACAATTTCCGACGAAGCTTGTACGGCCACTGCTACAAAATTAGCAATCGCAAATTACTTCGCCCCGCCCGTATCCGGGTCGCCGATGACCAGGTCGCTCAGCCCCTTTACCGCGGCGTCGAGAACATTTTCGGTTGCCCGCCTGACGACGAAACCGGGAATTGGCCCCGACGGTTCGACGGTGATGTCGAAACGCACACGCGTCTTGTCGACACCCTCGGGTTTGAGGTTGTACTCGACATGCTGGCCACGCTGCTGTGATGTCCCTTTGGCGTCCCAGACCATCCAGTCGGGACCCCAGTGATATTCCAGAACCTCTTTGTCGACGAGCCCCAGAATCCGGATGGTGGCCTTCACATGGTGAGGCCGACCGTCGGGATAACGGTCGATCACTTCCATCTGTTTGTGCAGCGGCGACCACGATGACAGCAGGCCGACATCTGTCAGCGCCTCCATGACCACTTCCGGCGGCGCGTCAACGACAAATTCCCGTGATGCTTTTACGGCCACTGAGAACAACCTAGCAACGGCGCGCGGTCCGCGGACGTTGTTCACCGAAATACAGAAATTACCAGCCGATTTCGCCGAGGGGCGTAGTTGTCGCCGGCGGCGGTTCGACCGGCCCGGCCGGCGTGCGGGAGAAACGCGGTGCGGGCGCCGCTTGCTCGACGCCGTGGGCGGTGATCACCGTCGAGCGCGCCTGCAAATGGTCGCCCACGGCGGCTTCCCTCCAGGTCAATACCGGGGTGACACACGCATCGGTGCCGGCGAAAACCTGTGTCCACTCGTCCCGGGTTCGGCTGGCGAACCGTTCGGCGAAGGCGTCGTACATCCGTTGGTACGAACCGATGTCGAGTTGACTCGGCACCTCGTCGGGCGACAGGCCAAGCCCGGTCAGCAACGCCGCGAAGAATTGCGGCTCGATAGCGCCGACGGCCATGTACTTGCCGTCGGAGGTCTCATAGCACCGGTAGAACGGGGCGCCGCCGTCGAGCAGGAACGATTCGCGCTCGTCGCGCAGAGTACCGGTCGATTTCATGGTCCACATCATCTGTGCGAGCAGGCTGACCCCGTCGACCATCGCGGCGTCGATGACCTGACCCTTTCCCGAACGTTCCCGTTCGTAGAGCGCGACCACGATGCCCAGGAGCACCAACATCGAACCGCCGCCGAAGTCGGCGACCAGGTTCAGCGGCGCCATCGGCGGCCGATCCCGATAGCCCAGCGCCGAGAGCGCGCCGGTCTGAGACAGATAGTTGATGTCATGGCCCGCGGTTTGGGCCAGCGGCCCCTCCTGTCCCCAGCCGGTGATCCGCGCGAAGATCAGCCGCGGATTCACCGCGGCACAATCGTCGGGACCGATGCCGAGTCGCTCGCACGTGCCCGGCCGGAAACAGTCCAGCATCACGTCGGCCTTGGCGGCCAGCTCCAGCAACACCCCCGGCTGGGTTTTGACGTCGAGGTCGACGATCCGCTTCCCGCGATGCAGCAAGTCGCGGTCCTCGGACGGCATCGTCAGCCCGCCGGGCCGGCGCACCCGCACCACGTCGGCGCCCAGGTCGGCGAGCACCATCCCCGCGTGTGGCCCCGGCCCGATGCCGCCGAGTTCGATCACCCTCACCCCGGCCAGGGGCCCCCCGCTGGGCACGGCGATTACTTACCCTTCTTGACCTCGAGCACCCGCTTTCGCAGGCCGTCCGTATTCAGCTCCATGGCCCCTTTGATGGCACGCTTTATGACAAAGCCGGGCAGCGGCACGAGCGGATCCACCTCCAGATCGAACTTCGTCCGTGTCTTGTCGCCCTGCGGGGTGAGGGTGTAGCCCCCTTCTTGGCGACGGGACGCTTTCCCGCTCTCCTGCGTCCACGCAACGCCGTCGTCGCGCCAGTTGTAGGCGAGCACGACCTCTTCTGTAACGCCGGACGTCTTGACTTTCATCTTGGCGCGCCGCGGCCGACCGTCCGCGCCGCGTTCGAGCACCTCGGCGCTCTGATGAATCGACGACCACTCGGGCATCGCCTCCACGTCGGCGACAACGTCGAGGATCTCCTTGGGACTTGCTTCGATGATCACTTCGCGCGATTCCTTGACTGCCATGGCTGGGACGATAGCGCGGGGGCGCGTCGGCCGGAATGGTTTCGACGGAGCGTACCGTCGTGCGTGTGACCGATCCCGTTTACACCGTCGGCGACTATTTGTTGGATCGTCTCGCCGAGCTGGGCGTCTCCGAGATCTTCGGCGTTCCCGGCGATTACAACCTGGCGTTCTTGGACCACATCGTCGCCCATCCCGTCATCCGGTGGGTGGGCAGCGCCAACGAGCTCAACGCCGGTTACGCGGCCGACGGGTACGGACGGTTGCGCGGAATGTCAGCCGTGGTAACGACATTCGGCGTAGGTGAACTCTCCGCGGCCAATGCGATCGCGGGCAGCTACGCCGAGCACGTGCCCGTCGTACACATCGTCGGCGGCCCTTCCAAGGACGCGCAGGGCGCCCGGCGCGCGCTGCACCATTCACTCGGCGACGGCGACTTCGAGCACTTCTTAAGGATCAGCCGCGAAATCACCTGCGCCCAGGCAAATCTCATGCCCGCAACGGCGTGCAGGGAGATCGACCGGGTGCTCAGCGAGGTGCGCGAGCAGAAGCGGCCCGGATACATACTGCTGTCCACCGACGTGGCGCGCTTCCCCACCGAGCCGCCCGCGGATCCGTTGCCCCGCTACACCGGCGGCACCAGCCCCCGCGCGCTGTCGCTGTTCGTCGAGGCCGCCACCGAACTCATCGGCGACCACCAGCTCACGGTGCTCGCCGACCTGCTGGTCCACCGCCTGCAAGCCGTCAAAGAGCTCGAGGCGCTGCTCGCGGCGGACGTGGTGCCGCACGCCACGTTGATGTGGGGAAAGAGCCTGCTCGACGAGAGCTCGCCCAACTTCCTCGGGATCTACGCGGGTGCGGCCAGCGCCGAATGGGTGCGCACGGCGATCGAACAGGCGCCGGTGCTGGTGACGGCGGGAGTGGTGTTCACCGACATGGTCAGCGGCTTCTTCAGCCAGCGGATCGACCCGGCCCGGACCATCGACGTCGGGCAGTACCAAAGCACCGTGGCCGGCGAAGTCTTCGCGCCGGTGGAAATGGGCGCCGCGTTGGAGGCACTGGCGACAATCCTGGTCCGGCGCGGGATCACCTCACCGCCCGTCGTCGCGCCGCCCGCCGAACCGCTGCCGCCACCCCCAGCGCGCGATCAGCCCCTCACCCAACGGATGCTGTGGGACCGCCTGTGCGCCGCGCTCACACCGGGAAACGTGGTGCTCGCCGACCAAGGCACCTCGTTCTACGGCATGGCGGATCACCGGTTGCCGCACGGGGTCACCTTCATCGGCCAACCACTTTGGGGCTCAATCGGTTACACGCTGCCCGCGGCCGTCGGAGCCGCGGTGTCGCATCCCGACCGCAGGACGGTGTTGCTGATCGGCGATGGGGCCGCGCAACTGACCGTGCAGGAACTCGGCACCTTCTCCCGCGAGGGGTTGTCCCCGGTCATCGTGGTGGTCAACAACGACGGCTACACCGTCGAACGGGCGATCCACGGAGAGACGGCGCCCTACAACGACATTGTCGGCTGGAGCTGGACCGATATTCCGAAAGCGCTGGGGGTGGCCAATCACTTGGAGTTCCGGGCGCAGACCTATGGCGAACTCGACGACGCATTGTGCGCGGCCGCGGAGCACAAGGACCGCATGGTGTTCGTCGAAGTGGTCTTGCCGCGGCTCGAGATCCCTCACCTGCTAGGCCAACTCGTTGGCTCCCTGTCGCCGGACGGCGGCGTGCGCCGCTGAGAAGTCCCGACCTAGTTCGCTCGTTGATCCGCGGTTGACGATTTCAAGATCGCCCGGACGGTACACCGGCAACGCCCGCAATCGGCGCCCGCGCCGCAGGCCCGGGCGACCTCCTTCGTCGTCGACGCCCCGGCCGCAACTGCTTCGGCCACCGTTTGACTATTGACGCCGTTACACAGGCATACCCACATCGAGCGGTCCGCCCACTCAACTCTCGATGCGCATCATGTCGAAGAACTGGCCGACGAACAGCGGCGGGTAGGGGCCCACGCCCGCCCCGGACATCCATTGTGCCGCGGCGTCGGGATGCTCGATCCACTGCCGAGCGCTCTCCTCATCGGGAAACTCCTGCAGGATCAACACCTCGTGATCATCGTCGAAAGCCTGAAACACCCACGTCTTTCGGATGCCGGCCGCAATGAACCTGTCCATCGCCGACCGGACTTCCGCGGTCAGGGCGGACACATCGTCAACCGACGCGATCGCCGCCACCACCACGCCCGGCGCTCCCGAAGTCGATGGCGGCGCGGCGACGAACCTGTCGACGATCTCGCCGGCAAAAACCGCGGGGATGTCCTCGACGCCGACGGCGTCGAACCAGTCGAAAAAGACCCGCGAACGGAGCAGCTCCACGATCGGCTCGCGGCTGTGGACACCGATCATGACCAGCACGCGGCCGTAGTCGTGCGTCGATGTGTAGACCAGAACGTGGTGCGCCCCGATGTCGGCGAGCGCCGATTTCCTGCGCTCGAGCAGTGGCCATACTTGCGTCGGATCGGGGATGCGATAGTCCGACGCGATGACCATCGAATGAATGTCGCCGTCATTCAACGGAGTTCGTCCTTCATCACTTTCCCGGTGGCATTGAGTGGTAGCTCTTCGAGAAACTGGATGGATCGCGGCGCTTTGAACCCCGCCATCCGCTCTCGGCACCATACCAGCAGTTCATCTTCGGACACATTAGTTTTGGCGACCACAAAAGCCTTACCCACCTGGCCGAGACGATCGTCGGGAACGCCGATCACGGCGGCCTGCGCCACCGCCGGATGCTCGAGTAGGAATCCCTCGATCTCCGCCGGGTAGGCGTTGAACCCACCCACGATGAACATGTCCTTTTTGCGCCCCACCACCCGGAGGCGACCCGCGCCGTCGAAGTTGCCCAGATCTCCGGTGTGCAGCCAGCCGTCGTCATCGATCGCCCGCGCGGTGGCCTCCGGCTCGTCGAGGTAGCCCTGCATGACGCCGTAGCCGCGGACCAGAACCTCCCCGTCGTCGGCAATGCGCACCTCGACCCCCTCGCAGGGCAGGCCCGCGGTGGTGGCCACATCCTCGAACGAGTCACGGGGCCGGGACAAGGTGACGTTGCCGGCCTCGGTGAGCCCGTAACCGGTCATCAACGTCCGGAAGGGCAACTCGCCGTGTATGCGACGAACCAGTTCGACGGGGATGTCGGCGGCGCCGGTGACGCCGGCCCGCAACGTCGACAGCTTGGCCTTGTCGCGAACTGTCAGCAACGAGTGGTACAGCGTCGGCGGGCCGGGCAGCATCGTGATGCCTTCGCGTTCAATGAGACCGACCACCGTTTCGACGCCGAAAACCGCGACCGGCAGCATCGTCGCGCCGCGCAGGAAAGACGCGATGAGCCCCGCTTTCAAGCCGAAGGTGTGGAAGTACGGGTTGATCTGCAAGTAGCGGTCACCCTCGCGCAGATCCGCGAGCGTCGCCCACTCCTCGTACATTCGCAACGTCTGCCGATGATTCATCATCGCGCCCTTCGGGCGGCCGGTTGTGCCCGACGTGAAGATGACGTCGGCGATGTCGCTGCCGCTCAGCGTGCGCTCGAACGGGCTACCGCCGGAAAGGAAGTCGGACTTGAGATCGATGACCGGTATGCCCGCGGACGCGGTGTAGTCCTGCCCCAGAAATCCCTTCTGCACCAGGACAGCCTTGGCTCCGCTGCGGCCGATGATGTCGCCGGCTTCTTCGGTCTTGAACCGCGTGTTGACCGGCACGAGCACCCCGCCGGCGGTGAGCAGCCCGAACGCGGCAATTATCCACTCTGCCGAGTTGGGCGCCCAGATGGCAACCCGTTCGCCCTTGCCGACACCGAGGTCGGCGAATGCACCTGCGGCACAATGTATTCGCTTGACAACCTGCGCGAACGTGAGCCGCAGCGGACCGTCGACAATCGCTTCGGCGTCGCCGAACCGGTCCGCCGCGCTCAAGACCATCTCGGGGATGGTCTCCCAGCTCATGTCGTGACGAGCCGACCGAGGTTGCCGCCCATGATCTTTGCCTGATCCTCGACGGGCAGGTGCGCCAGCGCGTTGATGTAGAAGGTCGGCTCAGCCAGCCCTTCCGGGTGCGGCCAGTCCGAGCCGTACAGCACCTGATCCACGCCGACGAGGTTGACCAGATCGTCGATGCCGTCCTCGAAGAACGGGCTCACGTGGATGCGGTTCTTGACCATCTCGACGGGGTCGCTCGGGAAAGCTTCCGGGGCCTTCCGAAAGACCTCGGCCAGGCCGTCCAGCAGCGGGACCATCCACTTCGAACCGGCCTCGACGATGGCCACCTTCAGCTTCGGGTGGCGATAAAGCGCGCCGTGGATGACCCATGAGCCCACCGAGTCCTGGATTGGCCGCCACTCGTTGAGGATGCCCATCGCATTGGTTTGGAACGGCAGCATCTCCTGTTCGGCGCCGTCCCATTCGGATGTGTACCGGGAGTAGCCGCTGTCGCTGGAGTGCATGCCGACCAGCACGTCGTGCTCGACGACCCGCTCCCAGAACGGGTCGAACTCTGGCACCGCGAACGACCGCGGGCCACGAAAGCCGGGGACGGGAGCCGGGCGGACCAGGATGCAGCGGGCACCACGCTTGACCGCCCACTCCAGCTCCTCGATCGCCTTCTCGACGATCGGCAGGGTAATGACCGGGGTGGTAAAGATCCGGTTCTGGTAGTTGAAGCCCCAGACCTCATCGAGCCATTCATTCAGCGCATGGATCAGGACGTGGATGGCGACCGGGTCGTCGCGCAGCCGTTCCTCGAGCAGGCTGGCCAGCGTCGGGAACATCAGGGTGCGGTCCAGACCCAGCTCGTTCATCTTCTCCAGGCGCGCACCGGGCTCGAAGAACGCTGGGATCGCGCGCATCGGCTCGCCGAACAGCTCGCGCTTGGTCTTGCCGTCCGGATTGCCGTACTTGAAGTACTCCTCCCAGGCACCCGGCCGTGCGACGACCTCGAAGGTCGGATTGGGAATGTAGTTGCTGATGTGGCCGCGGATCGCGATCTTGGTGCGCCCGTTGATCTGCACGTACTGGACGAAGTCCTTGTACTCCTTGGGCAGGAACTTGGTCAGCGCCTCCGGCGGCTCGTAGAGATGGTTATCCGCGTCAAAGAGCGGAAACGGGACGTCTTCCCGATGCGACAATTGCCCCATGAAATCCTCCTTCGCGATTTACGAGAATACTATTCTCAAAGGGCGCCCAATCGCAACGTGCGAGAACGCGGTCAGCACTCAGCAATGATCTTGAAGGTGGCGCTGGCCGGTTCCGCCGGTTTGTCGACCTTGTAGCCGTTGGCCGTGCCGGTGATCGTGAATCGGTCGCCGCTGTAGCTCATGCTGGCATCGCCACCGTCACCCTGCGAGTACATGCCGGTGAAGCCGCCCAAATTCTGGATACGCACGGATTCGGTGGTAGCCGGCTCCTTGCGCTGGTCAACCACAACCTTGGCCCCGGCGAAATCGCCGCCAATGTAGATCGTCCGAATCCACTCCACCTGAGTGCACTTGACGATCTGGAATTTCGTGTCTTTTCCGTCGACGGTCACGGTTGCCGTGCCGGAGGCCTGGCCTTGCGGCCGTGGGGTGCAGGCCCCGAGGACGGCGACAGCGAGCACCACGGCGGCCGCGGGCAAGATTCGGTTTCGCACCGGGCCACCTCGATCCTGAGCGACGAAACTTCTGGGCCTGCGGCGATGATGTTATTCTCCGTGGAAGAGAATGCCAATATCGGCTCCGAGGAGCAATGACGCATGGTGGACCTGGAGTTCGATGACGGGCTGGCGGTGCTCACCATCGATCGCCCTCATGCGCGCAATGCCATCTCATTAGACACCATGCAGCAGCTGGAAAAGGCGCTCGATGCGGCGGCGGGCGCTCGAACCCTGGTGATCAAAGGCGCCGGCGATCGGGCGTTCGTCTCGGGTGGTGACCTCAAGGAGTTGAGCGCGCTGCGGACCGAAGAGGACGCCTCGGCGATGGCGAAGCATATGCGGTCGATCTGCGATCAGCTCGTCGCCTTCCCGGCTCCGGTGATCGCCGCGCTGAACGGCCACGCCTTTGGCGGCGGCGCGGAAGTCGCTGTCGCGGCCGACATTCGGGTGGCTGCCGACGACATCAAGATCGCCTTCAATCAAGTGGAGCTGGAAATCATGCCGGCCTGGGGCGGCGCCGAGCGACTGGCCGCGCTCGTCGGAAAGGGCAGGGCGCTTCTTCTGGCCGGCACCGGAACCGCCCTCAGCGCGGTCGAAGCCGAGCGGATCGGCTTGGTGGATCTGGTGTTCCCGCGCTCCTCATTCGAGGAGGACTGGCGATCGCTCGCGAGGTCGCTTGCCCGCCACCCGGCAACCGAGATAAAGCGCGTAATCAGCGGTGTTTCGCCCGACGAGGCGATAGCATCCTTTGCACGGTTGTGGGTTGCCGACGCACACTGGCAGGCCGCAGAGCGGGTAATGAACCGCACCGCCAGTCCGCGGCCGAAAGCCGGAGGAGCGACATGACCACCGTGTACAGATCGTTGGGCGCGGGCTCGGCGATGTTGGTCGCAGTGCTAGTGGGTGGGACCGGTCTACTCGTAGGCACCGGACGGGCACATGCCGACGACCCGGTCATGCATCACGTCAAGTACACCGTCACCGCGAAGAATCCGATCTACGCCGACATCTATTACCTCGATCAAGAGCCGGCGATCTTTTCCGACTACAGCCACGATCCGTACCGGTTCACGCCGCATGTCAACGCCGATATCGCCCCGGGCAAGCCGTGGAGCTTCGAACTGAATTTGGCGAAGCCCGAAGTGTACGCAATGGTCTCAGTGAGCACCGGCACGGAACCGGGTACGCCGGAGTTTCACTGCGACCTGTCGGTGGACGGGACCGTCGCCGTGTCTAAGGACGGGCCCAGGGGTGTGCTCTGTTCGATCCGAAACTGGTGAACCACCCAGGCCTGGGGCATACCCGCAATCGGTTGCGGCTCGCCCTCCAAGCGACGCAGGTAGCGTTCGACCAGCTCCATGGTTTCAGCGTGACCGCCCGAAATACCAACCGCTTGCTCGAGCACCAGAAAACGCGACAGGCTGGTCATGAGCACCGTCCACACCACCGGCGGCACATCCTCGCCGTCTTCCCGGTTATTCACGCCGTATCGCTGCAGCGCAGCGGTCACCGCCTGGCGTTGTTCCTCGCGGAAACGCTCTGCGTAGTAAGCGATTTCGGCTCGCAGCTCCTTGCGGTGATTGGCCAGCGCCATGAACTCCATCGAAATCCGGGTAAACGCGGGATCGGTGCCGAACCGCCATAGCGCCCACAACGGCTGCGGCGATTGCAGCGCTTGCGCCTGCACCTCGAGGCCCTCTTCGGCCCGGCGGCGGAAGACCTCGAGGAACAGTTCCTCCATCGTGCGGAAGTAGTAGTGCACCAGCTGGGGCTTCAACCCCGCCTTGTGCGCGAGACGGCGCGACGTCACCGCCGCGTAGCCCTCTTCGATCATCAACTGCTCGGCTGCGTCGAGCAGCAGGCCGCGATTCTTCGCGTCCGGCGCCCCGATCCTGCGGGCTCCGGAAGAAGATGTCATGCCGTGACTCCATACTCTCGACGTACTCGCAACATCCCAGTGTCGCGCATGCCCGATCGTAAGCCAGATCGGGTTGCCGCCCGGGGTCGTCGCCTTGACCCCGACATTACCGTCATGCTAAGCAGGTGCTCAGCACTTCGTGGATATCGGACTCGCGCGGCGCGGAGTCTCGCCGCGGAAAAACCATCGGGCCCAAGCCGGCTTTTGGAGGCATGCACGACATGAGCAACTACGAAACGATCGACTTCTTCACCGATCAGTCTCTTGTGCCCGATCCGCATCCGTACTTCGACTACCTGCGCAGTCAAAACCCGGTGCTGCTGCTACCGCATCACGGGGTCGTCGCCGTGACCGGCTACGAGGAGGCCACCGAGGTTTACAAGGACCCCGAAACCTTCTCGAACATCGTCGCGCTCGGCGGACCGTTTCCCCCGTTGCCCTTCCAGCCCGAGGGCGACGACATCGGCCCCCAAATCGACGAGCACCGCAGCTACTTCCCGATGAACGAGCACATGGTGACCATGGACCCACCGGACCACACGCGTGCCCGCTCGGTGCTGAGCAAGCTCCTCACGCCGAGCAGGCTCAAGCAGAACGAGGAGTTCATGTGGCGCCTGGCCGACCGTCAGCTCGACGAGTTTCTGGTCAACGGCGAGTGCGAGTTCATCAGCGAATACTCAAAGCCCTTCGCCACATTGGTGATTGCCGACCTCCTCGGCGTTCCGGAGGAGGACCATAAGGAGTTTCGCGTCGTCTTGGGTGCCGACAAACCAGGTCGGGTGGGAGCCCTTGATCACGAGTCGGTCGGCATCAACCCGCTGGAGTGGCTCGACGAAAAGTTCTGTTCATACATCGAGGACCGGCGACGCGAACCGCGCGAGGACGTATTGACCTCCCTGGCCACCGCGAAATATCCGGACGGATCCACACCCGAGGTCATCGAAGTGGTTCGTTCGGCCACGTTCCTGTTCGCGGCCGGACAGGAAACCACGGCCAAGCTGCTCAGCGCCACGCTACAGGTGATGGGCGACCGGCCCGACATACAGCAACGGCTGCGCGACGACCGCAGCCTGATTCCCGGGTTCATCGAGGAATCGCTGCGGATGGACAGCCCGGTCAAATGTGACTCGCGGCTGGCCCGCAGGGCCACCACGGTGGGTGGCGTCGACATAGCGCCCGGCACCGTGGTGATGGTTTTACCGGGTGCGGCCAATCGCGACCCGCGCCGCTTCGAGAACCCGCACGAGTTCGACCTCGAACGCAAGAACGTCCGCGAGCACATGGCGTTCGCGCGCGGCGTGCACTCGTGCCCGGGTGGACCGCTCGCCCGCGTGGAGGGCCGAGTCTCCATCGAACGCATTCTGGACCGGATGGCCGACATCAAGATCAACGAGGCCAAACACGGGCCGGCCGACAATCGCCAATACATCTACGAACCGACGTATATTCTGCGCGGACTCAACCAACTCCACATCACGTTCACGCCGAACGGCTAAGCGCGCCCACGCATTTTCCAGAACTACCGGATCGCTATGCCGACGAAGTAGCAACCCAGCAGGCTCACGGCGATCAGTACCACCCAGGCGTCCGTCAGGCGGCACAGTAAGGCGGGGGCCTGCGTGACTTCCATGAACTCCCGAAAGATGATGCGCACCTTGATGACTGCGATCACGATTACGGCTGACGTGACCACCGCACTGGCCCGCAGCGTTCCACCGACGGAGTGGTCTATCCAGAGGTAGGACAGCGTCAACGACGCCAGCACCAACCAAACGACCAGCAGCCTTTTGTTGAATTTGATCACCGATCACCTCACCACGTAGAGCAGCGCGAAGATGAGCACCCACAGGAAGTCGACGGTGTGCCAGTAGGTGGCGCACGTTTCGATTAGCTCCTGCGATCGCCTCGCCGGACTCCGCAGTTGGTAGATGACGACACCGAGGACGACGAAGCCGATCAGCAGGTGGACGAAGTGGATCGCGGTGAGAAAGTAGTAATAAGTGAAGAACTCGTTGCTGGCGAAGCCGTTTCCCAGATGGATCTGCCTGGCCCACTCCAACACCTTGGACACCATGAACACCAGACCGAAGAACGCGGTGAGGAAGGCGTCTTTCAACGCTGGTTGGTAGGCGCCGGCGCGGGCCGATTGGACGCAGCGTGCCACCGACCAGGAACTCAGCAGTAAGACGAGGGTGTTGAAAGCCCCTATCCGAAGGTCCAACTGGGCTTGGGCGCGCAGGAAGAGCTCGGGGCTTTGCGCGCGGTAGAACAGATAGAAGCCGAAATAACCTGTGAAGACCAGCGTTTCGAATAGGACGAAGGCCCACATGTCCGGTTGTCCGGGGATGAACTTGGCGCGCTTGTTCGCTTCCCGCACCTCGACGACGTCGGTCATCGCGCCGCCCCCACGAGGTCAGGCAGCGGCCCGGTTCCGAGGTCCTCGCGTTGGATCATCCTCCTGAGCAGGAAGATGAAAACGCCGGTGTAGATGCCGAACACCACCATGTCGAGCCACCACGCGATCTGGCCATTCCAGGCCAAGACGCCCCGCCGAAAAATCCACGCGGGCGACACCACGATCTCGGTCAGCCCGTTGCAGAGGTTGAGATACCCGAACCACTTTGGGAAGACCTCGTTCTTGTCGATGAGAATCGCGAGCATCCACACCAGCGAGCCGATCAGGAACACTCCCATCGTTCCGACGAACGACAAGAAGGCGAAGTCGTAGATCCAGGCG
>Ga0310916_10000251_pt1 | contig 28605 bp, 23 predicted proteins | sample GREbulkMGLF176_FD_203444 | JGI IMG/M metagenome (GOLD analysis project Ga0310916, IMG submission 203444) | Lab enrichment of tropical soil microbial communities from Luquillo Experimental Forest, Puerto Rico - GRE.bulkMG.LF176 | ecosystem: Environmental > Terrestrial > Soil > Tropical forest >...
ATTGCTGCGAAGCGACAACTCGCTAACACGGAGGAAGCTCATGTCTGAATCAGAACGGGTTGAAGTGGTGATCCTGGGCAGTGGATTTGGCGGCAAGCTGCTGGCTTGGCATCTGGCGCAATCGGGGCGGCGGACTGCCGTCGTCGAGCGCCGGTGGATCGGCGGTTCCTGTCCCAACATCGCCTGCCTGCCGAGCAAGAACGAGATCTGGAGCGCCCGGATAGCGCATCAGGCGCATCACGCAGCCGAATTCGGCACGGTGATCACCGGTCCGGTCAGGACCGACATGGCGAAGGTGCGCCAGCGCAAGCGCGATATGGTCAGCCGCGAAATCGAACTGCATTTGCACAACTACAAGACAAGCGGCGCCGAATTGATCATGGGCAGCGGGCGGTTTGTCGCGCCGAAAACGCTCCAGGTGAGGCTGAATGACGGCGGCACGCGGGTATTGGCGGGTGACCAGGTCTTCCTCAACCTCGGTACGCACGCGGCCATCCCCCCGGTTCCGGGCCTCGAAACCGCGCGGCCGCTGACCCACATCGAGGCGCTCGACCTCGACTATGCACCCTCGCATCTGGTGGTGCTCGGCGGCGGCTATGTCGGTCTCGAACTGGCCCAGGCCTATCGCCGCTTCGGGAGCCGGGTGACCGTGATCGAGACCGGTGCCCAGCTGATGGCCCGCGAGGATCCCGACGTCGCCGATGAAGTGCACCGAACTTTGAGGGAAGAGGGCATTCAATTTTTCCTCCAGGCGCAGACCCTCAACGTGCAGGGCCGATCCGGCGAGGGCGTCAGCCTGACCGTGCGCACGCCCTCCGGCGAGCAAAAGATCGAGGGCAGCGACATCCTCGTTGCGGCGGGGCGGGTTCCCAACACCGCCGGCATCGGGTTAGCAGAGACCGGCGTCGAGTTGGATGCGCACGGCTATGTCCGCGTCAACGAGCGGCTGGAGACGACCGCGCCCAACGTCTGGGCGATCGGCGAGTGCGCCGGCAGCCCGCAGTTCACGCACGTCTCCATCGACGATTTTCGGATCATCCGGGACAATTTGGCGGGCGCCGAGCGCAGCACGCGCGGGCGGCTGGTTCCTTACTGCATGTTTACCGAGCCGCCGCTCGCTCACGTGGGACTGAGCGAACGCGAAGCAGAACAGCGAAGTGTGACCGTCCGCGTCGCCCGGCTGCCGATGAGCGGCGTACGACGGACGGCGACGACCGACGAGACAAAGGGCTTCATGAAGGTCCTTGTCGGGGCAAGTGACGACCGCGTCCTCGGCTTTACGATGATCGGCGCCGAGGCCGGCGAAGTCATGGCCGTCGTGCAAACGGCAATGCTGGCGGACCTGCCGTATCCGAAGCTGCGGGACGCGATCCTCGCGCATCCGACAATGGCGGAAGGGCTCGGCGACCTCTTCGCGAAGGTACCGCCTCGCTCCGGCCCGTAGGTCACGCTTAAAACTGCATTGTTGGATGCCGCTACTGGCGCAGTCGACATGGAGATCACAATGACCGGTAAACTCGCCGGCAAAATAGCTGTCGTCACCGGCGGCAGCGCCGGCATCGGCCTTGGCATGGCCAAACATTTTGCTCAAGAAGGCGCGCGCGTATTTATTATTGGCCGCCGTCAGTCCCAACTCGATCAGGCCGTCGCCGCGATCGGCGGCGATGCCGCTGCGCTTCAAGGCGATATCTCGAACCTCGCCGACCTCAACCGCATCTACGCTACTGTCGAGGCGCGCGCCGGGCGTATCGACGTTCTGGCGGTAAATGCCGGGGTCTACGAATTCGCTACATTGGGGGAGATCACCGAGGAGCAGTTCGACAGGACGTTCAACACGGACGTCCGCGGTCTGCTGTTCACCGTGCAGAAGGCGTTGCCGTTACTTACCAGGGGTTCCTCCGTGATCCTGACCGGCTCGATGGTGTCGATCAAGGGCTTCGCCTCCTGCTCGGTGTACAACGCAGCGAAGGCCACGGTGCGCTCGTTCGCGCGCACCTGGATCGTCGACCTCAAGGGGCGCGACATCCGCATCAACGTGTTGAGCCCCAAGAGAAAGCCGCGATGGTTGCGTCGGTTCCGCTCGGCCGGCTGGGCACCCCGGACGATCTCGGCAAGGCAGCGGTATTTCTCGCTTCCGACGACAGTGCCTACGTCACCGGTATTGAGCTGTTCGTCGATGGTGGCGCGGCTCAGATCTGAGTGTGTGACCGAAAATGAGCCGGTGATCACCAACCACTTGTCGTCACCCCCGCGAAAAGCGGGGGTCCAGAGCCAGCGCTCGGATTTTGGCCCCCTGGCTTCCCGCCTGCGCGGGAATGACGGCCGGTGTGTGGGCACTATTGGAATTTTCGGTCAGGCTCTAAAGGCTTCCGGCCGCGTCCATTGCGGCGCCACTGATCCATCACGACGCGCGAGTCATAAAAAAAATACGCTTTGGTCTGTGGTATGCATGATCCGGAACTTCAGCGACGACGTCCCCCTCACGCATTTTTATTCGTGGACATTGCCGCCTGGGCTGCCGCCGCGATGGGCGCAAACACATCTGGAGTTGTTCGCCTCAAAGGTGATTCCTGCGTTTCGCTGAAATCCGGCGCGGTTCTGGCCGCGCGCGGCAGTGCACTGTTCGTCCCGTACTGACCCGTCAGCAGATTTACGTGCTCGGCCATGCGCCCGTGATTGGCGATTCCCGTCACGGGACCGTGGCAACCCTAGCGGTCGAGCCAAACGTCCTCCATGCGCCAGCCATTGTACTGACTGCCGACTGCGGTTGGACCAGCTTCTCGGCTACCGCTGGCACACTGTTATTCGTTCCCCGTTGGGCAACCGAAGTTGCCAATTCCGGACTTTGACGAAGCGGCACAGATGCGACGATAGTCCGGAATTGGCTTTTAGGCCGGTTTACTGTCTGCGCTCGCTAAGCACTGTCGTTGCAATGCGCAGCGCGTCCTCATATCGCTTTAGCTCGCGTTGCGCCTTTTGCTGCAGCGCAACCAGCTCTTCGCGGGCTCTGTCCTTTGAGTAGCGGGGCAGCGGCGGATATCATCGTCCGCAGGCGCTTCGTCGTCCTGCTTCGTGAGCCTGCGCTGAATACCTTGCAGGGCACGTCGATTACGCTCCACGCCTTTCCTGCCGCGTTCGACATAATGCGCCAACTCTTCCGTCGGCATCCCGCGAGCGAGCTCGAACAAAGGCGGATCGGCCTGCCCCTCGATCTTCTCGTTCCCCTTCATCAGCCGGAACAGTTCCTTATCATCGTCGGGCTCGACAATGTCGGTGCATAAGTCGACGCACTCATCGCAGATGAACACCCCGGGACCAGCAATCAGTTTTTGCACCTCGTGCTGGCTCTTGCCGCAGAACGAGCAGTAGAGGATCTTTGGTGGCGCCGCATCATTCTGTGTCCCGGAGGGGGAAGGCGGGCGCTGAGTGGTTAAGAGCGGCTCGGCGGCTTCTACCTTGGCGGACAAGATATTCCAGTTCTCATACCCAAACGCTATAGCGATTAGCTCCAGAGATTCGCTATGGGTGGTTCCGAGACCTTTTGCTTTCAACGTATCGCGCAGAGCACGCGCCATCACTTTCGCATCGCGGAAATCGCGCATGAGAGCACCTCTTCATCAGCGAACGGAGATATCGGGGCCTGCTTTGCCGACCCGTTCGCCAATGGGCGAGGGCGCGGGAGAGATTGATACGTTCACCATCCCCGAAGGGGCAGGCGGCGGGTGTATCGACCCTGTAAAAATTTAGAGACGACCGGACGTCTTGTCAAATAGAACAATGTTGGGCGGCGCCCGCTGTACGGATCGACTGGCGAACACGGCTTTGGTCGTGGGCGGCCGATGTTTCGGCGGCGTATTGCGGCTTTAGGGTCGGGAGCAGCCAAAGTCTTACGATCAGCGGGGTTCTCGACAGGGCGAAACCGTCGCACCCCCAGCCTATCGGTCGAGCCGCGCCAGCCATTGTACTGGCTGTTGACCATGACGGTCAGCCCCTTCACTTGCGGCTGCATGCAAGTTGCCAGGCGCGGGTGGTAGATGATCGGCCGCGCCCCGTCCTCCTGCAGTCTCTTGTCGATCTTCCAAACCAGGCGCCGGCGCTTCTCCCGATCGGACATCTTCGACTGCTCGACAAACAGCTTCTCCAGCTCCCCATTGCAATAGCCGGTGTAGTTGCGCTCCGACCCGCAGCCGTAGTTCTCGAAGAATTGCTGGTCGGGATCGTCGACGCCGCTGCCGGTATTGTTGAGGCCGATCTGATAGTCCTTGCGCGCGACCTTGGGGAACCAGTTTGCGGTCTCGATCGGGTCGAGCTCGCCGTCGATCCAGATGTCCTTGAGCTGATCGATCAAGATTATTGCCGGATCGCGGTAGGTCGGGATGTTGCGCGCCGCGACCTTGATCGCGATCCGCTTGTCGGGCCCGTAGCCGAGCCTCTGCATGATCTCACGGGCTTCGACGCGGTTCTTCGCCACGTCAGGTCCATAGCCGGGAACGATTGCGAGAAAATCAGGCGGCATACCCCAAACCCCGGCCGGCGACGGCAGCATCGCCCCGCCGATATCGCCCTGTCCCTCGCCGAGAATGTCAATGAAGCTCTTGCGGTCGAGCGCCAAGGCCAACGCGCGCCGTTGATCGGGATTGTCGAAGGGCGGCGCCTCGCGGTTGACCAGCAAATTAGTACTGGCATTGGTCGAGACCAGATCACAAACAGCCTGCGGCGCCTGCTGTTTCACGTCCTTGAGGAGCGGGATTGTGACCTCGTAGGGAAAGGTCAGGTCGAACTTACCGGCGATGAAGGCGAGGATCGCGGTCGAGCGGTTCGGAATGATCGTGTATTCGATGCCGTCGAGATAGGGCCGCCCCGGTTTCCAATAATCGGGATTTCGGACCAGCTTGATCCGTTCATTCGGCTTGAACTCGATGAATTTGAACGGGCCGGTGCCGATCGGATGCTGCCGAATGTCGCGTGGCGGGACATGACACGGATAGATCGGCGTGTAGCCTGAAGCGATCAAAGCGAGGATCGCCGGCTGCGGCCGCTTCAGCACGAAGGTGGCTTCGGCCGGATTGTCGGTGGCGATCTCCGCGACGTTGCCCCACCACGATTTTCGCGGATTGAGGCGCAACCGTTCGGCGGCACGGCCCGTCAGCAGATCCCACGTGCATTTGACGTCGGCCGCGGTGAACGGCTTGCCGTCATGCCATTTGACACCCTGCCGCAGTTTGAAGGTCAGCCGGGTTCCGTCCTCGCTCCACGACCAGCTCTCGGCCAGGTCGGGAACGATCGTATCAAGGCTGTTCTGCGCCTTGTGCTGGTCGTAAAGCACCAGGTTGTTGAACACCGCCATCATCGGGATCACGACGGAGTTGGTCGCTTCCTCGTGGATCGACATGCTCGCCGGGCTGTCGCGGTGATAAATCCGCAGGACCCCGCCCGACTTTTGCGCCTGCGCGCCACCGCCCGACATCGCCGCTAACAGCAGCAGCGCCGCCGCGACACCTCTGAGGTTTAGGTATGGTCCTCTCATCTCCCTGAACTCTCAGCCAATTGGAGCCCGCCGAATTCCCCTCAACATATTAGTCACCAACTTCGTCGCCTCGTTCGCAAAGATGTGACTGAAGTTCTGCATCGGGTCCGAGCGGCCATTGGTCAAGGCTTTATCCTGGGTCATCGCGAAGCCGCTCCGGCAGCGCGGGCCGTCTCGTCCAAGGTTTTCAGCTCGAAGACCGGGTATCGCGGCGCCAGATCCTTGAACGCCTCCGCCGAAGACCCCTTCGGCACCGGGAAGAAGCGTTGTACCTCGCTGGCGAAGCGGTCGAGGTAGTCTTTGAGAACCGCTGGACGCTCGCTTGGAGAAAGCTCGCGCACGGCGTAGCGGTGGCGGCGCATCGCGCGGACGAGCACGACCTCACCTGCGGCGCGAGCATTGCGCACCCAGTTGGAATTGCCGCGGGCGCAGACGAGATACCGCCTTCCGTCAAGATCGAGCGGGTCCACCGGCAGCGAGATCGTCTTGCCGGTCTTGCGTCCGCGGACTTCGAGGACGTAGAAGTGACTGCGGATCAGGCCGATCCAGACGAGAAATGCAAGCGTGTTGCCGAAGATGCGATCGAGAGGGCCCGGCCTGAGATAGCTTGGAGCATTACCGGGCATTTAATCTCTTCCTCCATCGATTGCGTATGCACGTATTTCAGAAGGACGCGGGCGTGCCTATCACCCTGCCCTCGGCAGATACCAGGTTAGGATAAGTCCCATGGACGCCGCCGTTTGGCCCGATCTGCCCTATGCCGCCTGGCGCGACACCGCCGCAACATTGCAGCTATGGACCCAGATTGTCGGCAAGGTCCGGCTCAAGTTGACGCCCTGGCTCAACCATGGCTGGCAAGTTCCTCTCTACGTCAGCGCGCGAGGTCTTGGAACGTCGCCGATCCCGGCCGACGGCGAAATCCTGGACACCGAGTTTGACTTTATCAGCCATCGCCTTGTCGTGCGCACCAGCCGGGGTGAGACGCGCGAGCTGCCGCTGGAGCCGCGAACCGTTGCCGACTTCTATCATCGCTTCATCGAGCTCCTGAACGGCATTGGGGTCGCGGCCGCCATCCAAGAGATGCCGAACGAGGTGCCCAATCCGATCCCATTTTCGCAGGACCGCACCCACGCCGCCTACGACCCCGCCGCCGCCCACCGCTTTTGGCGCGCGCCTATCCAGGCCGATCGCGTGTTCAAGCTTTTTCGAACCGGCTTCTTGGGCAAGGCGAGCCCTGTTCATTTCTTTTGGGGCAGCTTCGACCTCGCCGTGACTCGTTTCTCCGGGCGGCGCGCTCCGCTCCATCCCGGCGCCGTCCCCGGGTTGCCCGACGCAGTGACGCGCGAAGCCTACTCGCACGAAGTCAGCAGCGCCGGGTTCTGGCCGGGCAGTGACGCTTTTCCGCAGGCTGCGTTCTACTCCTATGCCTATCCCGAGCCAGCCGGCTTCCGAGACCGGCCAGTAACGCCCGGCGCCCGCTTAGAAACAGCGCTCGGCGAATTTATTCTGCCATACGACACGGTCCGTAACGCCCTGGATCCTGACGCTCTGCTGCTCGATTTTCTGGCGACGACCTATGCTGCCGCGGCGGAGACTGGCGGCTGGGACCGGTCGGGGCTCGAATGTCCCTTTGGGGTTCCAGGGCAGGTGCGGCAGATTTAGCGCTCAGCGCCAGCGAGGTCTCGCGCCGCCCGTCATGCCGCCGTCGATCACCAGCTCCGCGCCGGTCATGTAGCTGGATGCGTCGGAAGCGAGGAACAGCACGCCGTTTGCGATGTCCTGCGCCTGTCCAGCCCGGCCGAGCGGCACCCCGGCTCTGGCTACTTCGTTCGGATCAATCGGTGCATTGCTCCCCGCCGACGTCGGCAACTTCGTCCAAATCGGCGTGTCGATGACCCCGGGGTGAACCGTATTGACACGGATTCCATCGCCTTCTGACGCACACTCCATCGCGACAGCCTTTGCGAACAGCCGCACGCCCCCTTTTGTGGCGCAATAGCCGGCCAATCCTGCCGATCCCCTGAGACCGGCAACGGATGACGTAATGACGATGGAGCCGCCGCCCGCGCGCCGCATTGCCGGAACCGCGTACTTCACCGAGAGGAAGACGCCATCGAGGTTCACCGCGGTCTGCCGCCGCCAGTCGGTCAACGACATCTCGACAGCCTTGCACAAGATCCCAATCCCGGCGTTGGCCACCATGACGTCCAAACGCCCAAAGCACCGCTCGGTGGCCTCGATTACATTCGGCCAGCTCTCCTCGGTGCTGACGTCCTGATGGAGGAAAATGGCGTTACCGTCTGCACTGGCGATCCTGTCCACCACGCCCTGGCCGCCGGCGTCGTCGAGGTCAGTCACCACGACCTTGGCGCCTTCTCGCGCCAGCGTGGTCGCACAGGCCGCGCCGATACCGGAGGCACCGCCTGTCACAATCGCAACCTTCCCTTCCACTTGTCTCATTGGCGTCCTCCCCAGCTCATGTTAGTATCAGTTGGTATTCCGAGGCCGTCAGTCCCAACGCTGCCGTTAATTCCTACCGAGCAGCAGCTCGCGAACGCTCTTCGGATCTCGAAGCAATTCGCCCAGGCGCGTCAGCGCGCTATTGACTGCCTGAGCATATTTTCCGGCCCCGCCAAAGCGTTCAAGCGTCTCCGGCGGCACGAATTTGATCAGCAGATCGGCCGTCCCCGGCGGAACACCGACGAAATGCACCATCAGCATGCCGTAATCCCGAAGAAGCAGCATCGAGAGCGCAGCCGAGGCTTCGTAGGGCACCACCGGCGCCTCGCGCACTCCTCCGCGCTCCATTGCGATCTCGAGGATATCGTCAGCGGCGATCTGCACCGTGGTGGGCGTCTCGTGCAGCCGATTACCGAGCAGTGGTCGCAGCTCGCTGGCGATCTGTTTGGTCGCCGCAATAAGCGCCCGCACCCGCGCCGGGTCGTACTGTTCGAGCGTCCGCACCACCGCCGGGTAGAGCATTTGTCGGGCTTCCATGCCGAACTCGAACCCCTTTGTCCGGATTCGGCCGACCAGGTCCTTCCTGCCGGCAAGCAGGCCGAAACGCGGTCCTCTGGTGCCGTATTTGTCGAGACCGGTCGCGCCAAGATCGACACCCAGCTCCAACATCCGCGGCTGATCGAAGGCGGCAGGACCGACGCGCGCGCCGCCGGCATCGTCGACATAGACGAGGGCACCCTTGTCGCGCGTGAGCCTGACGATGGTCTCGATTGCTTCGAGTGGCAATATGTCATAGGTCACGGCGAGACGGGTCAGCACGACGAGCGCCACGGAGCGTTGAGTCGCTATTGCATCCCGAAACGCGCCCAGGCCAGCGACATCGATAAACTGTGCCCCGACATGCTGAGCGGCCCGGACGACCGAGGGATGGCTGTAGCTCGCCGATACACCGATCACGACGTCGCCGGGGCTGACCAGGGTCAGATGCGTCGCCATCGTCGCTCCGGTCAGCCGATTGAATACCGCGACATCGTCGGTTTCCGGAGAGCCTCCGAGATGATCGAGCGCCAGCGTCTTGAGCCGCTCGAAGCACAACGCCGGCGCGATTTCATCGTCGGCAAATGCGAGCTCTTCGGCGGCGAGAGGCAACGAATGCTCGAGCCCGGTGAAGACGTAAATCTTGTCCGCGCCCCGCCTGCGGATCAGCGACCATGCGCGCTGCAATTTCTCAAAATCGTCCTCGGTGCTGCCGAGGATCTCGCCGCGCGCATAAGGCAGGTTCGGCGCATGCAAATTGCCGAAGCGATCGACGCCCATCCGGTCTCTTCCTCATCAGTCAGCGCCGCCCGTCGGCTGGCAGAGACCTGCCACGATCGCTGATCAGGTGTCGAGAGGGATTCGGTCAAGCCTCTACCCAGTTGGCAGGCGGCGGCACGAGGATTGGTGATGGACGAACCTCGCATCCGAACGGCGACCTCGGCCGATGTCCCCGCGATTGTGGACATTGTTGACCAGGCTTACCGGCACTACACCGCCCGCATCGGCAAGCCGCCCGGGCCGATGCTCGACGACTACGCGGCGCGCGTCGCGGAAGGCCTGGTCTGGGTGCTCGAGGAAGAAGCTGCGATAACCGGCATCATCGTGCTGCTGTCCGCGCCCGATTATCTGCTTCTCGATAATATCGCGGTCTCCCCGGCCCGCCAGGGCTTGGGATTGGGTCGCCGGCTGCTTGTGTTCGCGGAGGCCGAGGCGTTAAGGCGCGGGTATCGCGAAATTCGGCTCTACACGCATCAAGAGATGGTGGAGAATCAGCGCCTCTACGCGTCGATCGGTTACGAAGAAACGGGACGCGGGGCCGAGGCCGGCTACGAGCGCGTCTTCATGCGCAAGCAACTTCGCGGATAGCCCGTCCGTCGTGATACTTTGGGGGTCGATGCAGCGGGTCGCCTCGGAGGAATGTAGCGCATAGACGCCTTCGCAGGAGGATGCTGTACTAGGAACCGAAGCGGCGCGGGTTGATCCCGCCTGAGCTGCCCCTTGCGGGCTGAGCACTCCAGAGGGGAGGGATTCGATGGCTCGCCTGTCGTTGGACAAAGCAGCCGGTCCACATCTGGCGGCAGATCGATGGACCGCGTACAGCCTGACGGTATGGGCGATTTGCATGCTGGGGTTTGCCTTCGACATCTACGAGGGCACGATCATGCAGCTGGTGACCCCGATCTTGATCAAGGAGTGGGGCATCGTACCGGCGACGATGGGCTACATCACGACGCTGTCGGCCTGGGTCGGCCTGATCGGCGTATTCATCTTTCCGGCGCTCGCCGATCTTTACGGCCGCCGGCCCATTCTCATTCTGACGATCCTCGGCTATTCGCTGTTCACCGGCTTCACCGGCTTCGCGCAAGGCCCGCTGCAGCTGCTGATCTTCACCTCGATCACCCGTATCGCCCTTCGCGGCGAGACCCCGGTCGGCATGGTTATGGTCAGCGAGACCGCCCCGACCAAGTGGCGCGCCACCGCGCTCGGCGGCCTTGTCGGCGGATACCCGTTCGGTTACATGCTGTGCTCGCTGACGGCCCTCGTCGTCGTGCCATTGTGGGGATGGCGCGCCCTCTACTGGCTCGGCATCCTGCCGGCGCTACTGGTTTTGTGGGTGCGCCTCGGCGTCGAGGAGAGCCCGCGTTTCCAGCGGGTCACCACGGCAATGCTGCGGGAGGGCCTAAGAAAACGACTCGACATCTGGTCTCCGGTGCGGGAGTACCCGCGCGAGATGCTGACCGCGACCTTACTGTACTTCTTTTATCTGTTCACGTGGATCGGCTGGTCGGCGTGGATGCCGCAGTACCTCGCTAATGAAAAGCATCTCGGCTTTCAGACTACGGCGAGCTATCTGTCGGTCTGGATGTTCTGTGCAATCTTTGCCTACTACCTCTGCGGTTGGCTCAGCGACATGTTTGGCCGGCGCTACGTCATCCCGGCCTTCTGCCTGCCGGCGGCGATCCTCCTCGTCGTCATGGGACAACTCGACAGCGCATCCAGCCTGTTCTGGGTGGGGTTGATCCTGAATTTCCTGATTACCGGCAGCTACGGCAGCGGGCTCGGCTACAATACCGAGTTGTTCCCGACACAGATCCGTGGGACCGCAATCGGCACCGCTTTCACGTTCGGCAGCGCGGGCGGCGCCCTCGCGCCGGCGATCGTCGGCTGGATCGCGACGTCGCATTCGATCGCGACGGCACTGCCGCTCCTTGCCCTCTCGTTCTTCCTGATCGTCCCGATGTTCCTCTTCGTGGCGCGAGAAACGACGCGCCAGGAGCTCGCCGATTTCGTCGGCCAAAGGACCTGACAGAGAGCGCTGCGCATCATTAACGGGCGGCCCTGCCGGCCGTCGGCGAGCGCGCCGTCGGTCGTCGGACGGTGAATGACGGGCTGATTGGTTACGGCGTTTCGGTTGGTTATGATCCCTCCCGGGCAAACCCGGTCGTCGAGGAGCACGGGAGATGGACCAGGCGAAAGGACAATCGATTTCGTACCTGCCGGCGTTTCAATGGCCGGCCGAGGGCAATGCCCGCATTCCCTACCGGGTGTTTTCCGATCCGGAAATCTATCGCGAGGAGCTGACCCGCATCTTTCTCGGGCCAACCTGGCAATTTCTGACCCTGGCCAATCAATTGCCGCGCCCGGGCGACTTTCTGACGACCTTCCTCGGCGAGACGCCCGTTATCGTGACGCGCGGCCATGATGGCCAGATCCACGCCATGCTGAACCGCTGCGCCCATCGCGGGAACCTCGTCTGCCTCAAACGGCGCGGCCATGCCGACGATTTGACCTGCGTCTATCACGCCTGGCGTTACGATCTCAACGGCGACCTCAAGAGCGTCGCTTTTCGCCGCGGTGTTGCCGGGCGCGGCGGCATGCCCGAGAGCTTCCAGCTCGATCAGCACGGATTGAAGAAGCTGCGCGTCGACACGTTCGGCGATCTGGTCTTCGGCACCCTGTCGCCCGAGGCGCCGCCGCTGGGAGATTACATCGGCAATCTCATCGGTTCGCGAATCCACCGGGTATTGCACGGCACGCCGAAGGTCTTGGGCACGACCTCGCAGATCCTGCACAACAATTGGAAGCTCTATTTTGAGAATGTGCGGGACACCTACCACGCAACTCTACTTCACACTTTCTTCACCACCTTTCGCCTTTCGCGGCTGACCTCAGAGGGCGGGGTCGACATCGCCGAGAGTGGTGCGCATCATGCCAGCTATACGCGCAATAAGGTCGAGCGCGTCGATCGTGCCAACTCAGACAAGCTGTATGCCGGCATCCCGTCATTACGCGAGGATTTCCGGCTGGCCGATCCGCGTTTCCTCACCGCCGCCGAAGAGTTCGGCGATGACACCACGACCCAGATCCTGTCGTTGTTCCCCAATTTCGTGCTGCAGCAAATCCAGAACTGCATCGCTCTACGCCTGGTGCTGCCTAAAGGCGCCGACAAGACCGAGCTGCAATGGATCTATATCGGATTCGAGGAGGACGATGCCGAGATGACCTCGCTGCGCTTGGCGCAGGCCAATCTCGTCGGCCCGGCCGGCTATGTCTCGATGGAGGATGGCGCTGTCGGGAATTTTATCCAGCGCGCGATCCGCGGGTCCGAAGAGGATTGTTCGGTCCTGGAGATGGGCGGTTTCGAGCATAGCTCAGAACCCAACCGCACGACCGAGGCTTCTGTGCGGGGCTTCTGGCATGTCTATCGCCCATTGATGGGATGGTGAGGCATGGATCTCGACGCGATCGTGCGGCGATGGGAGTTGGACCAGCTCTTTACTGATTATGTCCACTGTCTCGACGCCGACGAGCTCGACCGCTGGCCTGACTTCTTCACCGAGGATTGCTCCTACCGAATAACGTCGGCCGAAAATTACGAAGCCGGTCTTCCCTTGGGCCTGATCTATGCGACATCTCGCAACATGTTGAAGGATCGGGTCAGCGCATTGCGCCAGGCCAATATTTACGAACCGCAGCGCTACCGGCATCTTGTCTCGTCAATCAAGATCATCGGCAATTCGGCAGACGTGACGGGACCGCTCGATGTCGAGGCGAATTTCCTCGTCGTGCGCACGATGCAGGATGGCGAGATGACGATTTTTGGCGCCGGCCGCTATGTCGATCAGATCAAACGCGACGCCGGAAGCTGGAGATTCACCAGCAAGACCGTCGTTCTCGACAGCCGCCAAATCGACACGTTGCTGGCGATCCCGATCTGACGCGGGCGCGGCGCGCAGCGGGAGCAGAATGACGAAGACAACGATTCCACCACGGGGATTGGGATTCAAGCTGCGCCGCGTCACTGCGAAATCGTGGCTCCTTTCGCGCTGCTATTACCGTTGCCGGGGCGCTCGCTTGCTCGGCCGGCCGCAGGATGAGATCTGGTATTTCGCGTATGGCGCCAACATGCATGACGCTACCTTCCGGGCGCGCCGCGGCATTCAACCACTGGAGCACCGTTCCGGTCGCATCAAGGGATACCGCGTGCGGTTCAATCTGGAAGGCCGGCCAAAGGGCAAGGCTGCCCCTGCGAACCTGTACCCCGACCCGGACGCGGAGGTCTGGGGGGTGCTCTACCGCATCACGAGACGTGATCTGATGCGCCTGGACTCGACAGAAGGGGTGCCCGGGCGCGGATACCGCCATGTCGAGATCGACGCCGAGGACGGTAATGGCCGGATGATCCAGGCGGTCACCTACCTGGCCCAGGGCACGAAGGTCGATGGAAAGCCGTCCTTGCGGTACATCACGCTGCTGCGCGACGGCGCGAGGGCGCACGGGCTGCCCGAAGATTACCTTCGGCTTTTGGAAAGCGTCGAGCACGCGGTGTAGAGATTCCCGAGGCCTGCGGCCGCCTACTTTGTGCACAACCGCTGGCGGAGCGAAGCGCTAAGGCATATTTTCGCTCACGGGAGTTCGCAGCTCTCCAATCACTAGGGGAAACATGCCGTACATTCAGATTTCGGACGATGTCCGATCGCTCGCCCGAGCCGGCGCATGACCGCGACGCTCGACACGGCGGCGGCCGATCCCCAACAAACGATCGCGGAACTCCAACGGCAGCTCGACACGTGCCGTGCCGAACTGGCCGCGCGCAACAGCGATCTCCAGGAATCGCTCGAATACCAGACCGCGACCCGCTTTACACACCCTCCCCCTCGATGGGGGAGGGCCGGGGTGGGGGTGAGGCCGAGGACCGATCCATGGTGAAGAAAGCTCCGAGCGCCGGCGCGGGCGAGCGCGCCCGGACTCTCCGCCGTGACATGACCGAAGCCGAAAGGCGTCTCTGGCAGATGCTGCGGTCGCGGCAAACCGAAGACTGTCGGTTTCGCCGCCAGGTGCCGATCGGCGGGTTCATTGCCGACTTTGCCTGCCACGCAGCGAGATTGATCGTCGAGATCGATGGCGGGCAGCATGATCCCTCGTCGGAGTCAGAAGCAAGCCGCACCCGGTTTCTGGAAGGCGAGGGGTACCGCGTGTTGCGGTTCTGGAACAACGAGGTGCTGGACAACCCCGAGGGTGTGCGCTCGGCCATCGCCGAAAATCTCCACCCGGTCATTCCCACTCGTGTTGAGCCGGGCACCCCCACCCGTATTGAGCCGGGCACCCCCACCCCGACCCTCCCCCATCGAGGGGGAGGGCGGAAAGCAAGAACGACGGACGATCCTGCCGATCCCCAACAAACGATCGCGGAACTCCAACCGCAGCTCGACACGTGCCGCGCCGAACTGGCCGCGCGCAACAGCGACCTCCAGGAGTCGCTCGAATACCAGACCGCGACCAGCGACGTGCTCAGGGCGATGTCGGCCTCACCGGGCGATCCGCAGCCGGTGTTCGACCTGATCGTCCGCAGGGCGCGAGATCTGTGCAACACCGCGACCGCTACCTTGTTCGAATTCGATGGTGAACTCGTCCATTTCCGCTCAGTCGTGCGCGACGAGTCATACGGCACACCCGACACATCGAAAGCCTACGAGCGGCTGTTTCCGATGGTGCCGACGCGCGGTTCCATCACTTGCCGGGCGATCCTTGACCGGCAGACCATCCACATACGGGATAAGGACGCAGAGGCCGGGCTCGCCCAGACCATACGGGATCTATCGTGGAAGTCGAACCTCGCGATACCGCTGCTGCGCGACGGTGTGGCGATCGGAGCCATCTCGCTGACCGCCGAGGGGATCGGCGGCTTCTCCGACAGCCAGGTCGCATTGGCGCAGACATTCGCCGAGCAAGCGGTCATCGCCATCACCAGCGCCGAGACCTATCGCGAATTGCAGGCCCGCACGCGCGATCTCGAAGAATCGCTCGAATACCAGACCGCGACCAGCGACGTGCTCAACGTCATCAGCCGCTCGACCGCCGATGTGCAACCGGTGCTGGACACAGTGGTCGAAACGGCCGCCAGGCTTTGCGGCGCCGATCTCGCGTCGATCACAATACGCGAGGGCGAGGTCTACCGTTATGCAGCGAGCAACCAGGCGGTCGTAGCGGACACCGAGTGGTGGGCGGCCCTGCGCCAGCGAACCATTGTCCCCGGCCGCGACACCCTCGCCGGGCGGGTGGCGCTCGAAGGCCGGGTCGTGCATGTCGAGGACCTCGCCGCTGACCCGGACTACGCCTGGCCCGAGGCTATGGCAGCCGGGCTACGCACCGGACTTGGGGTGCCGCTGCTGCGCGAGGGAGCCGTGCTCGGCGCGATCACTCTCGCGCGGAAGCGAGTGCAGCCATACACCGAGCGGCAGGTCGAGCTGGTGCGCACCTTTGCCGACCAGGCGGTCATCGCAATCGAAAACGCGCGTCTGCTCGGTGAATTGCAGGCCCGCACGCGCGACCTCGAAGAGTCGCTCGAATACCAGACCGCGACCAGCGACGTGCTCAACGTCATCAGCCGCTCGACCGCCGATTTGCAACCGGTGCTGGACACCGTGGTCGACACGGCCGTCCGGCTTTGCGGGGCCGATTACGGAAACATCGCAATACGCGAGGGCGAGGTCTACCGCCCCGTGTCGAGTTCGTTCAGCGCATCGGAGCCCGAGCATTGGGCGATCGTGCGCCAGCGAACCGTTGCCCCCGGTCGCGACAGCATCGCCGGGCGGGTGGCGCTCGAAGGCAGAGTCGTGCATGTCGAGGACCTCGCCGCCGACCCGGACTACGCGCTGCCCGAGGCTGTGGCGGCCGGGCGACGTACCGGACTTGGAGTGCCGCTGCTGCGCGAGGGGGCGGTGCTCGGCTCGATTAATCTCTCGCGGAAGCGGGTTGAGCTATACACCGAGCGGCAGATCGAACTGGTGCGCACCTTTGCCGACCAGGCGGTCATCGCGATCGAGAACGCGCGTTTGTTGACGGAGCTGCGCGAGTCACTGGAGCAGCAGACCGCGACGGCCGAGGTACTGCAGGTCATCAATTCCTCTCCGGGTGACCTCCAGCCGGTCTTCGAGGCGATATTGGAAAAGGCGCGCACCCGCTGCGGCACGACGCGCGGCGGCTTGTACCTGTTCGACGGCGAGATCTTCCGCGGTGTCGCGATGCAGGGCGTTCCGCAGGAGTGGGCCGAGCAGCAGCGCCGCGGGATCAGCGTTCGCGAGACCTCGGTTTTTGCGCCGCTGCTCGCCGGGGCCCCCTTCTCCCACATTGCCGATTTTCGACTGATCGACGATCCGCTGGCGCGCGCCGCCGCCGAGCACGGTGCGCGCACCACTCTTTTTTTAGCGCTGCGCAAAGACGGCGCGCTGCTCGGCATGATCAACTGCACTCGAGGCGAGGTGCGGCCGTTCTCGGAAAAACAGATCGCGTTCCTGGAAAACTTCGCGGCCCAGGCGGTCATTGCGATGGACAATGCCCGGCTATTGGAGGAAATCCGCCGGCGGCAGGCCGAGTTGCGCGTCACCTTCGACAACATGGGCGACGGCGTCGCGATGTTCGACGCCGAGCTGCGGCTCGCGGCATGGAACCGCAATTTCCAGCAGCTTCTCGATCTGCCCGACGCTTTCCTGGCCCCCCGGCCGAGCCTTGCCGACTACCTTCGCCACCTCGCGACGCATGGCGAGTACGGCGAGGTCGATGTCGAAGCCGAAGTGCGCCGTCTCATCGAAGCGGCCGGCACACAATATTCGACCGAGCGCACGCGCCCCGACGGCCGCGTCATCGAGGTGCGGGCGAACCCGGTGCCGGGCGGCGGGGTCGTCATCAACTACAGCGACATCACCGAGCGCAAGCGCGCCGAGGCCGAGATCCGCACCGCCCGTGACGCCGCCGAGACGGCGCTGCACGAATTGGAGGCGGCGCAGGCCGATCTCGCCCGCGCCCGAGACGTCGCCGAGGAAGCGACGCAGGCCAAGTCGATGTTCCTCGCCAATATGAGCCACGAGATCCGCACACCGATGAACGCGATCATCGGGCTGTCAAACCTCGCCCTGATGAACGCGCCCGACTTCAAGCAGCGCGACTATCTCTCCAAGATCCACACCGCCGGCGTGTCATTGCTCAGCATCATCAACGACATCCTCGATTTTTCGAAGGTCGAAGCCGGCAAGCTGACGATTGAAACGATCCCGTTCTGGGTCGACGATGTGCTGGGCAACGTCAATACGCTGATAGGGCAGAAGGCCAGCGAAAAAGAGCTGGAACTGGTGTTCAGCGTGGCTGGCGACGTGCCGCAGGGGCTCTTGGGAGACCCGCTGCGGGTGAGCCAGATCCTGACCAACCTGATCGGCAACGCGGTCAAGTTCACCGAACGGGGGCACATCGAGGTATCGATCACCCGCCGCGACGAGCGGGACGGCCGGGTGTGCCTCGAGATCGCGGTCGCCGACACCGGCATCGGCATGACACCGGAGCAGAGCGCCCGGCTGTTCTCGGCGTTCAGTCAGGCCGACGGGTCGACCACCCGTCGCTATGGCGGCACGGGGCTGGGCCTGACCATCGTCAAGCGACTGGCCGAGATGATGGAAGGCGACGTCGAGGTCGAAAGCCAGGTAGGGATCGGCAGCACCTTTCGCGTCACCTTGTGGCTCGGCGTCACCGCACGGCAACGGCCGCGGCAGGCGATGCCGGTCGCGATCGCCGGTATGCGGGCGCTGGTGGTCGACGACAATCCGCTGGCGTGCGAGATCCTGACCCGCGGCCTGCGGGAACTGCAACTGCGGGCGGAAAGCGTGGGGTCGGCGCGCGAGGCCTATGCCGAGCTCGACCGGGCAGCGGCCGGCGACCCTTATCGGGTGGTCTTTATGGATCACTGGATGCCGGAGATCGACGGCGCCGAGGCGACGCGGACGATTCTGCGCGACAAAGTGGGCCTGCGCGAAGAGGCGGGCGGGTTGTCGCCGCAGATCATCATCGTGACGGGTTTCGCCACCGAGGCGGTGCGTCAGGCCGCCGAAGCCGCCGGGGCGGTCGGGTTCCTGACAAAGCCTATCACCTTGTCTTCGCTCTACGACATGCTGGTCGAGACCTTTGCCGGCGGCGGCAGGCCGCGGTCGGCGCTGCCCGAGGCGACGGTCCCGAACTTGACCGGCATCCGCGTGCTGCTGGTCGAGGACAATGCGGTCAATCAGCAGATCGCGGTGGAGTTGCTGACGCGCGCGGGCGCTGGGGTGAGCATTGCCAATGACGGAAGCGAGGCAGTGGCCGCGATCACCGGCATGGTGCAGCCGCCGCCCTACGACATCGTGCTGAATGGACATGCAGATGCCGGTGATGGACGGCCACGAGGCGACGCGGGCAATCAGGTCGGATCAGCGCTACGACAGCTTGCCGATCATCGCGATGACCGCACAGGCGATGGCCGAGGAGCGCGTTCAGTGTCTCGCCGAAGGCATGAACGACCACATCACCAAGCCGATCGATCCGGATCTCTTGTACCGGACGGTGCTGGCGTTCGCCGGACAGCGCGTGGTGCCGCGCGCCAGCGCCGCGAGCCAAGCACCGCGCGATCCGCCACATGATCCGGGGGCGACCGAGGCTGCTTCCACTGGGCTGACGGGAATTGCCGGGGTCGATACGGTCGGCGGCCTGCACCGGGTGGGCGGCAACGAACGGCTGTACCGCGCCATGCTGCGGCAATATGCCGAAGACCAGGCCGACACGCCGACCGCGCTGCGCGCGGCGCTCGCTGCCGCTGACATGAAGACGGCCGAACGGCTGGCGCACACGCTCAAAGGCGTCTCCGCCACCCTCGGCATCAAACCCGCAAGCGAAGCGGCGGCGGTCGTCGAAGACCGCATCCGGCACGGCAGGCTGGAGAGGATCGAGGACGATCTGATGGCATTGGAAGAGGCGACCGCGGCCGTGATCGCCGGCATTCGGGGGGCGCTACTGCCGGCCGTACCCGCCACGGCGCCGGAATCGGCCGATATGGCGGTCGTCATCCATTGCTCGGACGGCTGGAGGAGCTGCTGGTCAACAGCGATGGCGGCGCCCTCGATTGCGTGCTCGAGGCGCAGGAGGTGCTGGCGCGGGTGCTGGATGCCGAGGAGTTCGCCGGGCTGACCCGGGAAGTTCAGAACTTCGCCTTTGATGCGGCGCTGGCGCAGTTGCGGGCGATCGCCGCCCGCTTCGGAACGGCGACGGCCGGCAGCGACGGCGCCGCTCTGGGTGCAGCCCTCTCTCGGCTGGAAACCTTGCTGGCCGACGGCAACGGCGAGGCGCTCGATTGCGCGCTTGCGGCGCAGGAGCTGCTGGAGCGCGCATTGGGCGCGCAAGAGGCTGAGGCACTGCTGCGCGAGGTCGGCAATTTCGACTTCGACGCCGCGCTGGTCCGGGTGCGCAGCATCGGCGCCCGGCTCGCGCCGGCGCTCAGCGGGAAATAAGCCCCAAAATGAGCCCACGACCGTCGTTCCCGCGTAAGCGGGAACCCAGGGCTGCAAGTATTCGAGCGGTTGCCCCTGGGCCGCTTTCGCGGGGGCGACGATAAGTTAAGACACTCAGCGGGGAATGAGCACCTTATGGCGGACAAGACCATTCTGATCGTCGACGATACGCCGGCCAACATCGCCGCGGCGCTGGCCATCCTGAAGGATCAATATCGTACCAAGGTGGCGACCAGCGGCGCCAAGGCGCTCGAACATGCTCGTGCCGGCGACAAGCCGGACCTGATCCTGCTCGATGTGACGATGCCCGACATGGATGGCTACGAGGTCTGCGCGCGGCTCAAGGCTGATCCGGAGACCGCGGCCATTCCTGTGGTCTTTCTGACCGCCCGGACCGAAGCCGAGGATGAGGCCAAGGGGTTTGAGCTCGGCTCGGTCGATTACATTCACAAGCCATTCAACCCCACCGTCGTGCGCGCGCGCGTGCAGACCCACCTGCTGTTGCGCGATACGCTGAAGCAGATCGAGGAGCGGAACGCCGCCCTCGACGAAAAGACCAGAATGCTGGAGAGCCTGTCGGTCAAGCTCTCCAAATACCTCTCACCCCAGGTGTATTCGTCGATCTTCGCCGGCTCGCGCGACGTCGAGCTGGCCACCGAACGCAAGCGGCTGACGGTGTTCTTCAGCGACATAAAAGATTTCGTCTCGACCACCGCCGACATGCAGCCGGAAGATCTGACGGCGATGTTGAACCGATACTTCACCGCAATGTCGAAGATCGCTCTGGCTCATGGCGCGCACATCGACAAATTCATCGGCGACGCGATGCTGATGTTTTTCGGCGATCCCGAAACCAAAGGCGTCGAAGAGGATGCGCGGGCCTGCGTGCGGATGGCTGCCGCCATGCAGCGGCAGATGGTCGAATTGCAGCAGGAATGGCGCGCCAGCGGTTTCGAGCAACCCTTTCAGATGCGGATCGGCATCAATACCGGTTATTGCAACGTCGGCAATTTCGGCTCGGAAGACCGCATGGATTACACGATCATCGGTGCCGAGGTGAATCTCGCCGCACGCATACAAGCTGCCGCCGACCCGGGCGGTATCTTGATCTCCTATCCGACCTGGGCGCTGGTGCGCGACATCGTGCGCGCCGAGGAACGCGGCAGCATCGCCGCCAAGGGCATCCGACGCGAGGTCGGCGTTTTCGCAGTCGCCGGCATTCTCGACGATCGCGATCCGGCGCCCGTCGTCCGCCCGTAACCGGCGAACTCTTTCGTGTTTGACGCACCGTTTGGATCGCGACGGCGCCCATTGCTAGCCGTCTCCATCAATGATGCAGCAGCCGGTGCGAATGTCCGCTTAATGCTGCCCGCTGGCGCGACGACGAATGGCTCGTAAGGGTCAAGGCCGTGTGAAACACAATCTGCGCGTAGAAAGTCCTTCTTAATTTCGTCAGTCTAAAGAGGAATAGCGCTGTGGCCGCGATCGGAAAAACGGCAATAGAGAAAACAACTCTCCGCCTTGTTGGCTCTTGAGCGTTTTCCCACAGCCTCGCCCCATTCCGGCCATTCGTCGCCATCGCCCCGAACGGCGCAGGGTGCGAACCGGTCCTCGGACCGTGCAACTATCTTGGCGCAAACGGATTGAGAGCAGAGCTGCCGCTGCGAGGTATTATTCTAACGGGATGGCAACGCATCAGGCCAATCCGGGAATCAGCTCGCGGCCGGCCTTGAACTCGATCGTGGAGCCCGCGAAGTCGTCGCCGACCGGCTCGCAGCGACGACCGAGATGAGCCGTGAGGAAGGCTTCGACGACGGCCATGAAGGAGCGGCGGTTTTCGGGCCGGCCGAGGCCGTGGCCTTCGTAGCGATAATACACATAAGTCACAGGGATGCTGTGTTGCTGCATTGCGGCGACGATCTGCTCCGACTCCGAGGGTTTGACACGCACGTCGTTGGCACCCTGGCCGATTAGCAGCGGCCGCACGATACGGTCGGCGCGATTGAGCGGCGACCGTTCCTCCAGGAACCGCCGCCCCGCCTCGGTGGTGTAATCGCCCGTCCGCACCTTCCACACCGATTTCCACGTCATCCAATATTCGGGGATCGTATTCAGAAGTGTTAGGAGATTGGAGGGGCCGACGAGATCGACGGCGCAGGCGAATTTCTCGGGCGTGAACGTCAAGCCGACCAAAGCCGAATAGCCGCCATAGCTCGTGCCCATGATCGCGACACGGGCGGGATCGGCAATCCCTTGCCCGATGGCCCAATCGACGGCGTCGATCAAGTCGTCATGCATCTTGCCCGCCCATTCGAAATTGGCGGCGTTGACGAAGGCCTTGCCGAACCCAGTCGACCCTCGATAGTTGACGCTCAGCACCGCATAGCCCCGGTTGGCGAGCCATTGGTGATTGGCATGCAACCCCCATTGGTCGCGCGTCCAAGGCCCGCCGTGGACCAGAAGAACCATGGGCAATCGCTCGGTCGACTGCGCATCCCGCGGCCGGGACAGGTAACAGAGGAGTTCGAGCCCATCGCGGGCGCGAATGATGACGGGCTCCATGGTCACGAAAGGCAGCCCCTCCCATGCCGGCGCAGCCGAAAACAGCCGCTTCATTTGGCGCGCTGCGCGGTCGTAATGAAAATATTCCAACGGCGCGTCGTCATATTGATAGGCGACGATCCATTGCCGCCGGTCTTGCGAGATGCCCGTTACCGTCAGATCGCCTCGCGATTGCCGTGTGAGGTAGTTGAAATCGTCCTGATAGTCCGGGTTAAAAACCTGCCATGCGACGCGTTCGAATGCGCGCGCTGCGGCAACCGGGCGCTCGCTGATCGGATCGAGCAAAAGCTCGGTGAAATCGGCACGGGGGTCTTTGGCGAGAACCCGCATCGTGCCGCTGGCGAGATCCTGAGAGACGACCGCGGCCGTGTCGCGGCCCCGGCTGTCGAGCCAATAGAGTTCACGACCGTCGGCGCTGAACTCGATGGCGCGGGTCCCTAAAGCGTCCTCGGCGCCGATCCGGCTGAAGAGCGCCCATTCACCGCCGCTGCCGCGCTGCAAATATTCGACATCGCCGTCTTCGGTGTGTCGGACTGCAAAGCGTACACGAAACTGCTGATCGGTGAAATGGAAGGTGAAACCTTCGTTCTGCTGAACCAGCGTGCTTTCCCCGGTCGCAACATTCACACGGTAGACGTCGAAGTACCGTTTATCCCGCGCATTGTGGCCGATCAGCAATTCGCTAGGAAAATGACGCGAGATTTGCTGAATGCCGCAGGTTACCCCCGGTCCCGGGGTCAGCACCCGCGCATCGCCGGTTTCGAGATCGACCCGCCAGGCACGCCAGTTTTCGTCGCCGGCCATCTCGCGGAAGAACACGACATGCCGGTTGTCGTGCATCCAGAGGATCCAGGGGCCGATGTTGCGGTCGGTTACCGCCGTCAACGGACGCGCCTCGTCGATCCGGTCGATCGACGCGACCCAGACATTTAGCACGCCGTCGACCGGCGCGCGGAAGGCGACCCGCGTGCCGTCGTGACTGATCCGCACGCTGCTTCGTTCGGGATCTGCGAAAATCAGGCGACGGCTAAGCAGGCCGGCGCTCGCTTCTTGGTTGGGCATGATCCGGATCCTCTAGTGAAACGGCAGGATAGCTCTGCGACGGCCAGTTTCGGACATCCCCCGTCTCGGCGAGACGGCGCAACCTATGCTCGCCGAGCCACGAAGGTTCCATTTGGCTGATGGAAGATCAATTGATCCACATCGCCGTCCGGGCCGAGATGGAACTCCACGCGGAAGCCCTGAAGCTCGTCGATGACGAAGGTTCGGCTCTGGTAGGGACGCAGTTTGTAGGTTGGCTGGCTCCCAATTGTCAGCTTGAGTTGTCCATCGTTGTCCTGCCCGACAACAATGTTCGTAGGTCCGTAGCTGTATGTCCCGATGCCGTGCTGACGGAAGGCCGGATCCACGGAATCGCCGGCTGGAATGCGGGTGAAGACGATGTCTTTGACGAGCGGCTCGAACGGCGCCGCTAGGCTCGCAATGTTTCCTTCGCGGTCGGTGAAAAATGAGATGGCGAGCCGATCCGGAAGCAGGCGGCCCGGCGCCTCGGGCAGCTCGAACGTATCATAGTGCCGATGCGCGAGCGGCTCGGACATGCCGCGATAGGCCCAGTGTAATTCGTCGCCGGCGTGTGTGATTGTGATCCGGCCGTAGCCGGGATGGTCGTAATCACCGGCATAGTCGGCAAGGTCATGGCTGGGCCGGGTGTTTGGCCGCCGCGTCACTTTCCGGGCCTGTCGGTCAATTTCGAGCTGCGCCACGAATTTGCGGCGCTGCTCACGACGACGATCGAGCCAGGGTATCGGCTCCTTGCCGGACACCCGGTCGAAGACATAATTGGCGAGAATTTCCGTGACCGGGTTTGGATCACGATTGGTGAACACAGCAACACCGACGCCACGATCGGGCAGCATCGTCATCAACGTACTCCAGCCGATATGTCCGCCTGTGTGCCACACAACGCGCTCGCCGCGATACCAGTGCGAGCGAAAGCCGAGGCCATAATGCACATCACTGTATTCGGTGAATTCGGGTGCCGCGACATGCACGCGCGGTGTCTGAAGTTCCTGTATCAAACTCGGTGATAGTAGCCGTTGTCGCTCAAACTCGCCCTTGTCGAGATGCAGGCGAAGCCAGTTCGCGAGGCACGCAACCGAGGTGTTGATGGCGCCTGCGGCCGTCACGCGGATCGGCCAGTGTTTCGCGCGCAGGCGGGTGACCCCGTCGATCGCGTAGGGCACGGCGGCGTCGGCGGTTGTGGCGAGATCCTCCGCCGTGAACGTCACATTCATGTCCAGCTCGTCGGTCAGTCGAGCGCGGGTAAATTCGGTCCAACTCTGACCGCTGACGCGTTCGGTGACCATGCTTGCAACGTGATAACCGAGGTTGGAATATTGATGGGTGCTGCGAATGTCCTCGCTCGGTTCCAAATAACGCATCGCCGCCAGCATTTGCGCGGATGACAGATCGCCGGGCAACCATACCCAATCGTGACGCGGCAGCCCCGAATGATGGCAGAGCAGATCGCGCACCGTGACGCGGTCGGTCGCGACCGCGTCATGCAGCCGGAATTCCGGGATGTAATCCCGCACCGGCTTCTTCCAATCAAGGCGCCGCTCGTCCACCAAAAGGGCCAAGCCCGTGGCGGTGAACGACTTCGTGATCGAGCAGATCGTGAACTGAGTGTCGGTGGTCACCGGCAAGCCGGCTTCGACATCGCGCAGGCCATCAGCCTTGACGAGCGTCACTTCCCCGTTTTGCACCACGGCAATGGCGAGACCCGGAATCTTCCACTCGTCCATCGCCTCGGTGATGAGACATTCGAGGTCGGGAATGAAGGCCGCAATGGATTCGCTGTGCGCAGGCGATTGTGATGCCATCGGAAAGAATCCTCACTGAAGCAAATGTATGGACCGCCGGGATCGCGCTCATCGCGTGGAAGCCGACAAACGGATCTCAGGCGTAAGCCAGGCACCAATCCGGCCCCTTTAGCCAGCACTGCTCGTCCGGCAGATCGCCGCGACGATAGAGCCGTGTCACCCGCTCCCAGCCGCCCTTCTCGAACGCCGTCGCCAGTGCCCGCTCGGACTCGGCATCGCGCGCGCCTACACACGGAAAGATCGCTACCGCCGAAAGCCATTTGGCCAGAAATTCATTGCCGCGGCGCCGGATACCGAATACCGCGCCGCGCCGCTGGATCGGGATGTTTTCGGGGTTTTCTCCGAAGCCTTTGTCCGAGGTCAGCGGCAGGATCAGCCGGCCGTCATCGTTGAGACGGTCGAGCCAGATCTCGGCCGGCCGGGTCGCGCCGGCGTTCACGTAAATCACATCGGCCGGATCAAACTCTTTGTGCGCGCCGTCGCCCTGCAAGGCGCGCACATTGGGCTGCCCGGCGAAATTCGCCGCCAGGCGCATGGCGAGGCCACCATCGAATTCGATCGCTGTGACCCGGCCGCTCTCGCCCACCATATTTGCGAGGATCGCCGTGTAGTAGCCGACTCCGGCGCCGATATGCACGGCGTGCTCGCCCGGCCGCGGCGCCGCTGCCGCAATCAACATCGCGTGCAGCGACGGCTGGCCGTTGTTCAGGCCGCGCGATGGAATGATGCCGACCAGCGCGTCCTGATAGAGATAGACCGGATCATCGCTCGGCGTCGGTACGTCGGGGCGCGACCAGCGCAGCATCGGCCACGGCCCCGGCCCGAGGAAATGTTCGCGGCGCACTTCGGCGAACGCCGCCTCGACGCGCGCGTCATCGACGTTGGCGTTCGCCAGCACATGCTTGGCATAGGCGCGCCGGACGATCGACAACTCCTCCTGTCCCATTCTGTCGGGAAACCGCGCCGTGTGCGGTGCGACTTGCTCGGAGGTCGGCGTCATGATGCTCTCCTTTGTCGTGCAGTACACGCGGCGTGGAGAAGCGCGGACGCGACGGAAATTTTTTTTTCACCGCTGTCCGCGTCCATACTCGCCAGGCGCATAGCATCTGAGAGAAGCGAATGGCAGACGCGTCACAGCAGGCTAAGGAGTGGGGCCGGTATGGGCCGGGGCCCGGTGGGGCGACCCCGCGTCTCATGCGCGGTGTCGGTCGTTTTGTTCAGGTCATCGACCTGAAAGCCGTCCCGCCGGAGCGCGACGTGGGCGCGGCACTGGCCGCGCTGTCGGAGGAAGATCTGCTGCGCTTGCGCGCGATCGCGCGGCTGCGCGCCCGATCCCTCCCCGACGGTATGTCGTGGTCCGACCTGCTGCATGAGGCGGTGCTGCGTGCACTGACCGGCGCGCGGCCGTGGCCGCCGGGTGTGTCGTTGCTCGCCTTTCTGGCGGGCGTGATGCGCAGTATCGGCGACGAGCAATGGCGCCGCCACCGCCGACAGCACGATCTCCCCGCACCGGGCGATGGTGGCGAGGCTCATGACCCGGAACGGGCCTGCGCGGCAGCGGAGGCGCTCGCCGCGATTCAGCAGCTGTTCGCGTCCGACGATGCAGCACTGAAAGTGATCAAGGGCTTGATCAACGGCATGGCAGCTGAGGAAATCCGTCGTCATTACGGTCTGACTGCCGTGGAATATGACACGACCCGCCGACGAATACGGCGGACCCTGCTGCGCTATGATTTGGCTTGGTCTTGGCCATGACTCGCACGGGTAATCCCCATTCCCGACTAACGGCGTTGCTCGACGCCTTGGAAGCGGAACTCCTTGCTGCACCTGCAGACGAAGTGCGCAACGCTTTGCGCGAAGCCGGGCGGGCGGGCAACGTCGCCTGCCAAGAAGTTCGGGCATTGCTGAACGAGGCCATCGCCGCGAGCGAAGATGGCTCTGCGGCGACGGCGTGGTTCGACACGTTCGCCGGAACCGGACTGGATCGGCTTTTCGGCATTTCGAAAGAGCTTCGAGCTGGGGCTCGTTGCCATGCCCGCAACGGCGCTATTCTTGCCCAGAGCTACCGTCGGCAATAAAGGGAGGACCGGCCCTGTAAGCCAGAGAGAACGGCTTCTGTGGGTCGAACTGCGCGGTTGGATAGCCGCCGCGCGGCAACGACGGGTTTCGGCGCCTCTCGTCCGTTCCGACGTATTCCGACGACGGCCCTCTTTCTCATCACACAGCAGCCGCTCGGCGTCGAGTGCCGGAACTGGTCTTCATGCCCCATTGCGGACAGCCTCAGTGTTCAACAGACGAGAACGGACGCCTCTCACATCAAACCCTGTTTCCACTAGGGCGTGGACTCATAAGCGCGTAGCCAAATCCGAATGGCTGCGAGCTTGATGAAGGCAAGGTAGTTCGCGGCGAGTTTGTCATATCGGGTAGCGACGCGCCGGCATTGCTTGATCCTGTTGAAGAAGCGCTCCACCAAATTGCGCGCCCGGTACAGATATGGGCTGAAACAAATTGGGTCCTTGCGATTTCGCTTCGGAGGAATGTTGGCCCACGCACCGTGCTCACCGGCGAATGCTCTGATCCAGTCCGCATCGTATCCTCGATCAGCAAGCAACATCGCGCCTGATTTTAGGATCAGACAGCAGCTCGGTGACGAGCCTGTTATCATGGGGCTCACCGGTGGTCAGTCAAGGCGAACGGGCATTCCGTTGGTATCGACGCAAGCGTGTATTTTGGTTGTTAGCCCACCTCTCGACCGGCCCATCTGCCTTGTTTCGCCCCCTGCTGCGCAACCGCCGTGCTGATGGACGCGGACAATGGAAGTGTCGATCATCTGGACGGAGCCGTCATGGGTTTCGGCGAGTGCCTCCATGATCAAGTCCCAGATGCCAGCCATCCGCCAACGAACGAACCGGTTGTAGCAGGTCGTGTAAGGCCCAAAGCTCTCCGGCAGATCGCGCCATGGTGCACCTGACCGCAGTATCCAGAAGATGCCGTTGAGGACTCGTCGGTCGTTGACCCTCGGCACGCCGCGCGGCTTGTTCGGAAGGAACGACCTGATGGCAGTCCACTCAAAGTCCGCGAGTTCGTATCTCATGATTCCAGGCCCCGGTTCGGGAGCTTGAATCACGCCTATCTCGGTGTTGGCAACGCCGAATTGCAGGTCTGAGATGGGCCGGATAGCGGACGTACTGCAGATATGTCAAAAACGACGCGAACGACCTTTGGAATAGATTTGCGGCATGATCGAAGCCCATGCGGTGCTCATACCGTCCGACAGCGTGCTGGCGCCGCTTTATGTGGGCGCGGACCTGCTGGATGCGTTCGCGAT
>Ga0310916_10000256_pt1 | contig 28386 bp, 42 predicted proteins | sample GREbulkMGLF176_FD_203444 | JGI IMG/M metagenome (GOLD analysis project Ga0310916, IMG submission 203444) | Lab enrichment of tropical soil microbial communities from Luquillo Experimental Forest, Puerto Rico - GRE.bulkMG.LF176 | ecosystem: Environmental > Terrestrial > Soil > Tropical forest >...
CTTCATCGCCGCTTCCGGCGTACCTTTGTACGCGGGGTTGGTGATGAGGCCTTTGTAGATGTCCCAGAGTGCGCCCTCGAAATCCGAAGGCAGTTTTTGTAGTTTCATATTGTTGCTTTCTATTTTTGTTTTTGTTTTTGGGTTATGGGCGCCGGCTCGTAAGACCGGCACCTCGGAAATGGTTAGCTATGGCAGCACCGGGTAAGGGCTCAGGTGAGCGAAGTCCTTGCAGGCTTGGCGGTAGCGGGCCGCGCCGTGCTGGCGTTTACCAGGTCGTCCTGATCCGCCAGATGCGCCGGGAGGGGTTCAGGAGGCGGTTTTTGGCGCGGCGAGGATCATTACCAAGGTCCTCCGGGGGGTGCCAAAGGTCCGATTGGAATAATTGGTGACTGTATCGGTTGTGGCCTATACGGTTGCCATTGCTGAACAACAATCGGTTGAGACTGATGATACTGATACGGTTCTTCAATAATGATGTGTCGAGTATTGATTTGTGCAGATCTTTCTCGAACCCCTTCCCAATATTCAGTGCTACAACTAGCGAATGCCAATAAACTCGCATTGATAAGGATTGTCTTTATTTTCATATTTTCGATTCAAGAATCAATTGGAAAGCGTTAGCGGCCGTTGTTGTAGTAGGTCCTGGTCACGCCTCCGCGAGGATCGACAGTCAAACTCGGTCGGACCTTCCATAAACGCGCACTTGCGTGCGTAGCGGCGAGCCGCGGTCAGGGTTTTGAACCGGCTGAGCCCGGGTGAGAGCTCGTATTGGAACGGGCGGGTCGATCCGGGGCGGCAATGCCCCCAGATGACGAACCCGAAATAGTTGTCGTGGGCTACGTATAGGTGGATTGGTTTCATATTGCTTGCTTTCTAATTTTGGTTTTTCTGTGTCCGAACACCCGGAATTGGATGCTCGGTGCAGCCCTGTCCCAGCAATGGTCAGGGTGTCTCAACGGCCGCCGCTCACATACGCCGCGCAATGCGACGCGCACCGCTATACGTGCTTTCAGGCTACGGGGGCTCGTGGTCTTGAACCGGGGCGGGTCGCTGTTCGCTCGCTGGCCTCGGGGTCGATTCGGGATCTTTGCGGGGCTCGGATGCTTACGGTACCCACCGCGTCAGACCGCGTCGCCCGGTGCGGGTCGGCTGTTCGCCTCGCTGGCTCCGGGGATGGTTTAACCATCGCCAACACCTTACATCAAGTGAGCGCTCACTTCAAGTATTATTTAAAATTATCTTTTAACCGAACGCAATGCGTTTTGTGTGATTACATGTCAACATTCCCGTAGGGGTGGCCTGAGTTGATTTCCGCTATGTCACCCCGGTCAATCGATCAAATGAGCTCTCCGGGGCAATCCTGAACGGCGCGGCCTATTTGCGCTCCCGAAGTGGCCGACCGTTTCCATCCCGTTGAACCAGTGGGGGTTGGAGCTGTTTTCGGAATTCGCGAATCAGGACATGGATCGACCAGATCAAAACTCCGAGATAAATCGTAATCGATGTCAGGACCAGCACGATGGCCGAGAGGAAAATGATGATCACGTCCTTAGTCATACTTCGATTCCCAGCGAAAATGTTCCCATAGCCAACCCCGACTCTTGCGAATCGCTTCATCCGCCGAATAACAGACCAGTACATCGGTTCCGGAACGTTCGAACCGCCGATGCATTGCGTCCTGAAAGTCGCTCGGCTTATTTGATCCGACTTTAAACTCTAACGGCAGAATCCGACCTCCGTGGATCAGCTCGAAATCGGGCCATCCACGGGGACCGGTTGTCCGCTTATCCATCCGGTCATGCCGAATCAGGAGCTGATTCAGGTTTCCCCAGTTGAGATAAGTGTCGTGTTCGGCCTTTTCGAGCCGACGAACCATGCGTTCGGCCTTTTTCACCGCTTTAACTTCCTCGGGAAACGCTTTTGCGTGGTCTTCGGGGCTCATCCGTGCTTTGATTGCCGGTGTAACTTCGTCTTTTCGCATTTGATTAATCTTTCCTTGCCCCGAGGCACCCCGGTTCAGACCCGAGGTGCCTCGTTTGCTTAGGTAAAAACTTTTTTGGCCATTTTACGTAATCTCCATCGCTCCCAGCTTTCCAAAATCGGCGCGCATCGTGTGATCACACCGTCTTCTACTACAAATCCGGCACACAGCCGGCGCCCAACTACCCGCCATAAACCGTCCTCGAATTGAGTAGGTGCTCTCATCAGGACCAATTGTAGAGTTCGGTCTTCCTGGCGTGACTCTTTTTCGTTCCCATGTTGCAATATTGCCCGGTCGGCAAGATCCAGCCTTTGCGCAACGCCACATTCCACATCGCTCCCCACGCATTGTGATGGTGCGGATGCCCGATTTTGGGTATCGCGTACACCCTGAACGCTTCCCCGGTGAAAGGCTCCTGCACCTCCTGTAATCCCATCAGCCGTTCATAGTTTCTTTTCCAGTCCTCAGGCGAATTCCCCAACACCGCATCAAACCCGTCGTCCCGTCCACCCCGAGCCCCGTCAAAATCAAACTCAGGATGGCGTTTTTGCCCCCGACGTTTCACTTGTCTCCTTTAGCTCGTTCCTTGATCGCGGCCGCAGCCCTGCCCCGGCCTGGAGGCGGTTTGACGGCAACTGTAAACCCCGGATTTTCGATCACGTCGATGCGAATCGGCATTTCCTCCGATGGGAAGAACTCTTGCCAGACTTCCTCTAATGCCTCGACAGAGGATATCTTAAGGAACTTTTCCATGTTGCTGGTGCCACAGGTTTTCACCATCCGCATGAACACCTCGCACGGCACTTTGAACTCTTTGCCTTCCTCGTCCAGCTCCTTACCGTCCTTCAATAGATCGTAAACACTGGGGACTTTGCGGGTGGGCAGCTTGCGCAAGCTCCATCCCGGTACGCATTTTCGTTCCGGGTCGTTCTGCAGAAACTCAAGGATTGCTTCCTTCAGTTTCCATTCGTCGACCAATGTTTCCAATCGCTTGTAGGCACTCATGAATTCCCCTAGCGCAACCGGATCCTTTTTCATTTCTTCGACCCGCTGTTCCAGAGGTTTCAGTGGCGCATCGGGCAATATCGCTAACGCGGTTTTGGCCGATTCCCTCCACGCTGGACACTCACCCTGCAGCGCGCACCAGTCACAGTACTGATTAATGGTGTAGGGATCCTCGCGCATCCCGCGGGTCAACCATTCGCCATAGATCGCATCGGTCCTGACCGTGCAATCCGACAGAGTCATGTCGAACTCGGTGTCCTTGCGTAGATCCAGGTTCAACTCAAGGAACACCGCACAGAGCCGGTTCCGGTCCAGCATGACCGCTTTGCCGTAAGCCGCGTACTGTCCGGTGTAATCCCGTTCGTCGCCGGTTTTGTGATCAATGATCCACAGACCGTTCTTCTGATCGAGGGCAACCACATCGACGGTGCATGTCCACACCGTCTTGCCGCTGATGACTAGCGGGTATTCCTTTTCCGTGAAATGGACCGTGAGCCCACGCTGCTCGACCATTTGCTTGACCCATGCCGCGTCACGTTTGTGTTCGAGGTTGGTGATCTTGTTGACCGGGTAGTGACCCATCAGCACTTCGGCAATGATCCGGTGTTTCTCGTTGCCGCGTCCGGTGTAGACGTTCCCTTCGGTGGACTTGGACTGGAAGTGAATGCACTCTTCCAGTTTCGGGATCACCGACGGACGAAAGACCGCGCCCGAAGGTTTGGCTTTCTTAGTACTCGCTGTCTTCTTCGTCTGGTTCTTCATCTTTAATCAACTGCACTGGGATTGGTGTTTCGGGGTCGTCCCACGCAATGCCTCGCTTTTCCAGCCGGTCGGCGATCAGGGCTGAAACATCGATCAGAGCCTCGATGCACTTAACCTGTTCGCCACCGTTTAGAACGCGCAAGGTTTCATCACGCAACTGCTCGAGGATGGCATTGCAGATGAAATCGTCCCTAGTCATTTTCCTCCTCCTCTTCCACTTCGGCCGGACGCGCATTGTGAACCTGATAGGCATCCGGCTTGTTGGGATTAGGTTGCGACACGGTCAGGGTCATTAGTTCGCCCGAATGCTTGTGGATCCATTCGCCGACCGCCTTTTCCCGTGTCCAGTACCCTTTGCGATCCCCAGTATTCGGACTGCCAGAATTGGCAAACCAGCAATCGCCTTTTCCAGCGTCGCCTTTAGCGATGTTGCCTTTGGTGATGACAAGGGTGACTTCGGTCTGTTTCGCCTTCGGTTTGGACTGCACCGATTTACCGGGCTTGGACGCAATGGACTTCCTCCCGGCAGGTGCCGCGTCGTTACCGGAACCACCGGCATACCCCGGCATTTCCTCCGCAGGTGTGGTCGAGAGATTCTCGATCTGCATCAACACGGCAATAAACCGGAATTTGTTCGCGATAACCCTGCTCATCGCGCGGGTTTGCACCATGCCTTCCCGGCTGTGCTGCGGACCTTCACTCCACTTCGATTCGTCATCGCCGACGAATCCAAACGCGGTAGACAGAATCGCACCGTCACTATCCCGCTTGAGATAGGCTTTACAACGCCACCCCGGATTGTCGCCCTCAACCCTGAACGGCTCCTCGGTCCCCGGTGTGCAACCCCATGCTGCCGCCACGGATTGCCACGCCTCGATGACGATGTGCTTTTTCGGGCCGATCATCACCCCGGTGCGCTCAACTATCGCCCTGCACAGTTCCGCGATCCGGTTGGACTGAACCCACTGGGAATCAGTCAGCATCGCCAGATCGGTGGTAACCGGCACAAGGTCAGTGGAAACGTCTTTGATTTCGTCGCTCACTTGACCTCCTTGCTCTTCAGCCATTTCACCAACTCGCTCTCGCGAATACGCCAATGCCGGTGCGGGGTGATCTTGATCACCGGCAACTCGCCTTTCTTGATTGCGTCGTAGATTACGCGGGGACCTACGGCGCATCGTGCTGCCGCCTCTTCGGGCTTCAGCATGTCTTTTGTTATCTCAGTTTTCATATGGTTCGGGAAACCGCGTTTCGTACTGAGTAACAATCAAGTCTTCTTCAGGACGTTGTGCTTAAGATCGTACTCAACCAACTTCCTGATATACTGCGACAACGCTAAATCGTTGCCTTCAGCTTTGTCCCACACCTGCTGCGCCATTTCTTTGGAACAGGAGAATGAAAGACTCGCTGTGTTCTTACCTTTCTGGATTCGGACTTTTTTATTTTTCATTTTGTTACTCAGTACTATCGGTTCCCACCATAAATTTAGACGGCAATCGGCAACAAATCAATACAAATCGCACGGGGTGTCGGATGCCGCATTCCGGGGTAAACCCTACGCGCCGTGGCGTTTTTCGGTTGCGACTGAGTAATAATTGGGGTAAATGGTCCGACATGCCTGCTGCGAAAAAGAGAAAATCTAGAAGGATCCCGACAAGAGAGGACGGCTATTACGATTCCATCTCGTTCTCGGTCCCCCCGGACTTAGAAATACTCATCAACAAACGCTCAAGCGATCTCGGCTTCAATCGCTCGGAATACATCCGGCGTTTGGTAGAGTACGATATGTACACTTCAAAGATTGTCGGAGAGGGGGCGCTCGCAAAAGATGCGCCACCCCGGATCCGACGCGGACGGGGGTTGACCAGCCGTTAGCATCCATGTTCGGACTGGATGCTACCCGCTGCGACTAAGCGGTCAAGGTATTCTTTACGTTTTTGCTGTTATGGCGGTTATACGGGAGATAGTCCACCTCGCCATCGCCATGAATCACGATTCTGAACGGGAACACGATCTCGTCGTGTCCTTCTACTTTGGCAGTGGCAAGGGCTGAATCGACCAGTCCGCAGATTTGGGTTTTGAGTTCTTCTGCGTTCATTGCTTGGGGGTGGGGGTTGGGGTTGCTTTTACGAAAATGAAGGTGCCGACGGTGGTCTGATTGGACTTAGGCGACGTCGCTGCGGAAGTGAAGGCAAAGGCACCCACGTAAGTAGTGTGGGTGAGATTTGAAGGTTCTGCGGGCTTCCAGGAGCTCCGCGCGTGAAAACGAAAGGGGGGGCCGAAAAGGCCGACTCGCCTCCAAAGGTATTCAGCGCCGCGGCGCTGACTGTGTATTTTCCATTCGGAAGAGTCGAGAGATCGTACTCAAGGATAAGGGTGCCGTTGGATAACTGGGTCACCGGGATTGTGATGTCGCTTGCCGTCAATCCGTGAATCACAAATTGAGTCGGGTTTAAGGCCGGGTCAGACTGGACGGTGTAAGGATCACAGACCAAAAATGGAGCGGCCTTAACGGAAATGGTTGCCGCAGCGAACAAAAGATAAAGCAAGTATTTCATTTGATTGGGTCAGGGATTTTGAAGCCAAGGAAATTGACGATGCCCAAGCCGATTGATTGCGCGACCAGGGTCCGGTAATTGTTGGTGCGAAACTGGAGTTCGGTTTCCGGGTTGGAGATAAACCCTGCCTCGGCCAGTGCGGCTGGCATTTTAGTGCCGTTAAGGACGTAGAGGTCCGAACGGTATTTGAGTCCTCTGTCCCGATCCCCGGTCATGGTAACCATCGAGGTCTGAATCGGATCGGCGAGCTTTTTGCCGTTGTCACTGACATACAGGGTTTCAATCCCTGCGGCGCTCGGGCCGTCCGAATTAAGATGGATGGAGACGAAATAGTCGGCCCCCCAATTATTGGCGATGGCGCAGCGATGCGCGAGTTCGACGAATACGTCCGAGTCGCGGGTCATCTTGACTTCGATTTTGTATTCCAGAAGCAAGTCCCGCACGTAAAGGCCGATGGCCAGTACGCAGGAGGATTCAGTTAATCCAGCCTTGCCGACAGCACCGGGGTCTTTGCCGCCGTGGCCTGGATCCAGGCATATTTTCATGGTGGAGCACCTCTTTGTTGTTCGAGTTGTTTATAGTGATCGAAACGACTGGCAATATTGTGAATCTCTTTGATCAACGTGGAATCGTTAGCCATCATGGTGTTCTGATTCGTTAAAGCTTGGCGCACGCCTTTAAGGCTTTCGCGTGAGCGGTCCTCGAATTCGTCGAGGGATTGGTGCAGCTCGCGAATCTTGCGCAACGCCTCTTGTTGCTCCGCGCCGAGCGATACGTTGCCGTGCTGGGTAGTCAAAAGATTGCCGGCTCCGGTGGCCAGGATCAGCACCACCGTCGGCCAATTGAGTCCGTTCTTTTTAATCTCTTCGCTCATTGCGGAATTTGGCCCAGGCGCGTCCAAACGCCCGGTTGCGCGGCGTCGGTATACCAAATACTGCTGTCATCGCAGCCGACATACAACGCGTCATAAGTGCCAAGCTGCGGTTCGCTGTTAGTCCACATAGTGGCGATGGCGTCGCTTAACTGCGCGGTCGGTACTTCCTGAAAAGTACTCGGATCACCGTCATAGAACCAAATCGAGCGGTCGTCCCCGAGACAATAGGTGCGCCATTGCCTCAGTTCCTTAGCTGGGATTGGAGGAATATTTAACGCTTCGGTGATGTGCCTGGCCATTTAAACAACTCCTTTCACGGTAAGGGAACAGTTCACAATATTGCCGGCACTCGGATAGTACTTAAGCGCATTTTTGACTCCCGTGGTTGCGAAACCCTCAGTGATATAAGAACGAATACGGCCATCCGCGTTTCTCCAACCGCCGCTGGTCAAGGTCCACGATGTCGTTGTCGAGGCGCTTCCAGGGAATAAAATCAATTTTGCCAAACCTGTTCCGCTGGCTATCGCCAAGGTGCTCTCTAAATTCGATAACGATCCGAAATTTTGTGCCACATAGCTATAAGCCATAGCAGTCGCACTATTGTCGTAAACCAGTCCTTCGCGATAACTTGAAGTTGTTAACCATGTCATACCGCCATCAGCCGAGAGTTGAAAAGCCAGATAAGCGCCATCAGTATCAGTAGCGATCTGGCAGAGCATTAGTTCAAAAAAACGGTATCCGACCGGCAAAAGGATCGTCTGACTGGGCGTTGAAGTCGACAGGTCTTGAGTCCCAATAATCACTTCTCGTTTCAACCCAAAGCTGCGCCAATTAGTGCCGTCACAAATGATCGTAGCCTCTTGTTGCGGCAACAATAGAATTGAGGCGAGTCCATCTAGCGTGCCGCCATTGGTCGCAATCGTGATCGTGCCGGTGGTGCCGGAAATCCCCATGTCATTGCGCACCGAGAATGACAACCCGGCGGCGGGCGCAGGCAGGGTCAGAGTCCATGATCCACCGGAGCAGATCACGTACTTGCTGCTGTCTGCCGCGGTCAGGGTGTAGGCGGCAGTCTTACTCATGAATCCGGTGATGGCCGCGATCCCCTGCAAACCTTGGACACCTTGCGCTCCGCCCGGGCTGACCCCTGAGCCGCTTGGGACATTGGTGCCAGGAACCGCTATGCCGGGAGTGGCCATGGTTTAGACAATTCCTTTCACGGTGAGGTGAATATTGGTGATGTTGCCGCTGCCAGCATAGTATTTGAGCGCGTTGACAGGTGGTGTTCCTCCGCTGCAGTAACCATGACGATTCGTTTTCTGCACATAAGCTGGAGTGCTGTAATAATAACCTTCATCTGAGAGCCATAGCGGATACTGCAACCCGGGATAAAGTTTCACGCTGGATTGACCCATTTGGGCAATACTTGGAAAAGCCCCAATAACGCCTCCGGTAAAGCCGTTAACCCAAGAGTTTGCTACTGCGGTCGCTGAACTGTTATAAATCGAGGACCAAGAGTAGCTAGTCGTTATCCAGGTAGTTCCTCCATCGGAACTAAGCTGCATAAGGAGATTCACATCGGGAGCGCTCGCCTGCATCGCCGTAAAATCCAGCTCAAAAAGTCTGAACCCAACCGGCAGCAAAACCGTGCTGCTGGCGGTCGCGCTCGATAGGTCTTGAACTCCTAAAATCACCTCCCTCTTCAAACCAAAACTGCGCCAGTTGGTGCCGTCACTAATGATCGTCGCCTCCTGCTGAGGCAGAAGCGAAATCGAGGCGAGATTGTCAATCGTACCGCCAGTGGTGGCAATGGTGATCGTCCCGGTGGTGCCGGAAATTCCCATGTCGTTGCGCACTCGATAATTCAACCCCGCGGCAGGCGCGGGCAGCGTCAGCGTCCAGCTTCCGCCCGAACAAATGACATATTTGCTGCTGTCTGCGGCAGTCAGCGTGTAGGCAGAAGTTTTAGAGACAAAAGAATTAATTGCCGCCAACGAATGACAGGCGTTGTCACCTCCGACATAATCAAGGCTTGAGCCTGAAAGTTGCTTGAGCAATCCGGCCTGAGTTGCGTCCGCTGGCGGGATTGCCGGGGCTGGAGTCGGATTGAGGAGCGTAAGCTGGTTGCCGGTTTTGGATTGGACCACTAGTGCCCCGGCCTGACCTGCTCCACCTCCAGCCTGATCGACATAAACCAGTTGGCCAACCACTACCCAGCTCGCGTCAGTGAGGGTGACCGTCACTGTCGAACCGACAGGCGGTACGGTGAACGCTCCGCTGGTGACGTTGAAAGCGTTCAGGCCAGCCGGCCCCTGGCCGCCTGTGGGAACCGAGACCGTCACGTCGCCGGTACCGGAATCCGCGCCAGTTGATGATAGCGTGACGTTCGTTCCCTGGACGATCTTGGCCACTACCGCTTGACCAGCAGTGGCAATATTGAGGTCGCGCCTCTGGATCGTGCCGTCCTCGACCTGCGTGCCTCTGATCTGTGTCTGAGCCATTATTTCATGTATCTGGCTTTTAATCGGTCACCGGTCTGCGGGACGTTAAGCATCGTGATGGTCGCCCCCGAGATGGTGTAATCGTTTCCGGCTCCTGGTTCCAATAGCAATCCGTTCAGGAAAATTTCTTCCGTATTGGCCACCGGAGTATTAGCCAAAGTGAAGGTCGTATTGCTTCCGTTGATTGCTCCAGTCGGTGTTTCGCGTACCACAAAATTTGATGGGCCTGAATAGTCGGTCCCAGCTACCGCAGCAGAGATCGCGGTACCGTTGCCCTTGAGCATTCCGGTGATGCTCGTCTGCATCGTAATGGCCGGGGTTGTGCCAGCATTGGCTACCGTACCGCTAAAGCCATTGGCACTGACGACGCTGACGGTCGTTACCGTGCCCGAACCGCCCCCGGACGTATACCCGACATCCCAGGTACCAGCTGCCGTCGAGTTGCTGATTAGGAGAAACGTGGCGTAACTGGATGCGGCTAAGGTCTGGAGCAACGTCCCGCCATTCATTTGGACTGAGACAGTACCAGTGGAACGGTTGGTGATATAAAAATCGGTCCCGTTCGTTAAGGTGGTGGCATTAGGCAGGATAACCGTTTGGGTAGAACTCCCGGTAAACTGCTGGTTAGCGGTACTGGCAACAGTCAAGGTAGTGGTGCCCCCAGCCGTTGCCGTAGTCGTGACGCTTTCAATCAGGTTATTGACTTGTACGTTGGCGTTGGCATCGCGGATTGCTACCGCACTTGCCGTAGGCGTACTAACCATCGGGACAGCACTGGGCGCGGCAGAACTCCCAGTTGCGTTGCCCAGGACCGTATTCGGCCCAAGGTTAGCCATCTTCGCCGTAGTGACCGCCCCGGCCGCAATCGTGGTGGCAACCGTTCCAGCGGTTGAGGTCACGTCCCCGGTTAAGGCGGGCATCTGTGCCGCAGCCAAGGTGCCGGTCAGCGAAGTGGCGGCCAGCGACTTATTGGTGAGGGTCTGGATCGTGTTCAGATCAACAGTGACCGCCGTGTTGATCGAGAGCGTGTTGCCGCTTTTCTGTAACCCGTTCCCGGCTATGATTTCCCCGGCCCCCGTGAACTGGGTAAAGACCAGAGCCGTTGTGCCGATGGTGTAGGGCCAGGTGGTCATGACCCATCCAGAGCCCGCGTAGCTTGTGCCCTCGCCCACGAACCAATAGGGGCTGCGGGTCGCGTCTTCCGGCCCGTTAAAGTCGTTGGTGCGCGTCCAAGCCCCGGCAGCAACGACGTAAGAACCGTTCGCCGAACCCGTGGTCTGTCCTATACACAAGACCGTGTCATTAGCCGATAGAGCCACACCATCGACGGTCTGGGTGCCGCTCAACGTGATGTTGCTCGCCGCCAACACCCGAACCGACATTTTGGCCGAAAGCCCTTGCGCTACGAGGTCAACGTAACTTTTGTTCGCGGCATCAGTGGCGGCAGATGGGTTGGCCACATTGTTGATCAGAAAATTGCCAAGGCTCAAGTTGGCAGCCATCGGCACCGTGCCGTCGTTCTTAATGAACTTCGTGCCATCGGCCAGTTTCGAGGTTTGAATCCCAGCCGCTGCTTGAATCTGAGAATCGACGATTGTCCCGGGTTGGATCTGGGTGGTGCCTCTTATTTGGGTACTGGCCATATGGTTCCTTTAGGGTTGGATGTAGTCGATAGAAAGACTGTCTCCCGGCAGCGGAGCGCTCAAGAATTGGAAGGTTTGGTTGGAAGTCTCGTTGTAATCGTTAGTGCGCCGTTGCCGAATACCATTAAGGTAAACCGCCAAGGCATTAGCGGCGTAAGGGCCGGCGGTGCCGTAGTTTTTGTTCGCGCCGTCAATGATCCCGGTCGGAATCTCGCCCCAGGTCAGCCCGGAAATCGGTCCCGGGATAGTTACCCCAACCTCCAAGGGAAACATGATCTGCGGCTGAACAACCTGAAACTCGAGCTGGGCTGGCTGGGTGACCTGGAACTCCAGGGTCGGCTGGACAACCTGGAACTCCAACTGCTGCTGGACGATTTGAAATTCCAACTGGGTCGGGCTCTGCAGCTCGACATTGACCGGGGTACCGTCAATGACCGCATTAAAAATCATGCTGTTCGCGTGGTCACGCTTTGGATGATCTTCATCTGTAGCGGTGGGATAATCGTCTGTCGGTCGCTGGGCGTTAGGCCGGTCGACCAGATCTTGACGTCCATCCAGTAAGTGCCGGCCGACAGACCCTTGATGTTGAACACCACTTTGCCGGTCGTATCGCCGGTGAGGTTTTCCCAGAATGATCCTTGGGTATCGTCACTGTCTATCGGCTCAACCTTGACGGTCAGGCCCAGCGTCTTGCCGGTCATGTCCATCGGTGTCCCGTCCGGTTTAGTGAAGATGATCGGGAGCGGGTAGACATCCCCGGAACACAGCGGCTGTGGAAAGATGTTCAGCATAAGCGCCTCAAGAGGATTTAAACGCAGCGGCTACTGTGGCGTAGCCTGTGCCAGCCAGCGTAAAAGTCGGGGTATAAGTTCCGGCAGTTGCTGCGATCAGGGTTTCAAAGCCATTGCCGGAAGTGGTGAAATTAGTAAAAGCCCAGCCGCTCGTACCGGAATTGACGTTTGTGGTAGGCACACAAAGAGCAACCAGTAAATCGTTGGCTACCGTGGTGACCAGATTCCCCGCAGAAGCACTTGCGGTATTGGCAGTCCCCGACGTGTAAGCATCGACTGCACCGGTCAGGTTTTTTACTTCAATGACGGCGATCTCCAGATAGCCTTGGCCAGGGCTGACGGTCACGGTGACGGTGCACGATCCGCCTACGGTATTATGAAAATAATAAATGCCCGCCGAACAGCTGTTGCCCTGTTTTAATGCGCCAGCCGCCGTCCAGTTGCCGTTCAGGTTGTCTGAAACCTGCACAAGCGACCCGGTCGAGCTGTCCCAGCCAACCGTGGCGACTAAGGTGTTGCCAGCAGTAACCGAAACGGTAAAGGCAACTGACATCGTCGTACTACTGGCTGGAGTACAATTCTCTTTTACCCCTTGGATAATGGTTGGTCCGCTGCCCCCACCACCTCCTCCTCCACTGGTTTTTACGATGAAATGAACGCTCATTTCTGAATTCTCACCGAGATGGCCAGATCAGCAGCGGTTGATACAGCCGTGACAGCTAGTTGGATCTTGTCGTTTTGAGCTATCGCGATAGAAAGCGCGACACTCGATATGGTGCTGGTAACCGATAATGCGCTTCCGGCAATCGTAGTCCCGTTTTGCAGCAAGCTGATTGAGGCGGACCCGGATGCGCAGATCGCGTAAAAACCTGTGATCGTGTAGGCACAAGGCGCTGCACAATCGAGGTAGTAATTTTTCACTGTCGGCGCTTCCAGATGAACTGCTATCGAATCCGGTTTCGGCGTGGTATTCGGAGCCGGGAACAGCTTCTGGTTGCCAGCGGCGTCCTGTCCCCAGACAGTCGAGAGCGTCCCTACCGCACCGGCTTGAGCGAGGGTCGAAGCGGTGCTGGCGTTGGTGGCGTTGGTAGCTGTATCAGCCAGGGCGGCGTGATCCACGATCCCGTCGTTATTAGTGTCGTAAATGCTTTTACGCATGTCCCCGCCAGCCAATGGCGCGGAGAGTTTGCCGCTCGTGATGACGATGGTGCTGTTATCAATCGGCACCTGGGCGACTTGCAACAGTGTTGAGGCATCCAGGCCCGCGTAGCCGCTCGGCTGATTTTTATTGGCGATCAGTTCAGCCACCCCGCCTAATTGCGTCGGATAAATATGGCCTGCACTATCCAGACCCGCGTAGCCGCTATTAGCATTCTTGTGGGCAAGGAGCTCCAGCGTTGAAGGATCTGGATAACCCGCAGGTACGCTTGGTGGAGTGGTCCCCGTCTCAACCAAGATCGTGGGAAAAACCAGCGCCGGGACGTTAAGGGTATGAACAATCTCGCCGTCAGTGGTCTGGTAGCGGATTTCGATGGTGCATGGGAGCTGGGTTTTGCCGCTGATCGCGCTAATCATCTGCGAGGTGTTGAAATTCACCTGCATTAGGTAATAAACGTTCCCGTCAGCATCAGTGAGATGGCTGTTGACGGTCTGGTACGCCAGCAGAGTGTCCGTGGCGTCGCCGGTGACGATCATCCCGAACTTGGTAGCGAACCCTGCCCCCAGATCCTGGACGAAGCCGTCTCGTACAAAGTACAACCACCAGTCAATGGTATCCTGGCTTTTGAATTCGTAAGTACCGGCTGGCTGGGTAACAGTGAAGTCCTCAATAGCTTCGTGCGCACTAAGGTCGATAACGATTTTCATGCTGGAACTCCAACTAGTGGGACTCGGATTCGTTTGCGGAACGGCGCGTAGTTATTGGGCATCATCCGATTGAGTAGAAGGTCGATGGTAAGCCCTCCGGTCGATGGGTTTGCACCGGTGCTGGTCAAGTCTCCGGAAGTGGCCGTGAACGTCACGTCGAAAGTAAACCCGGCGGGCGGATAATCGGCTTGGCGAAGCGGGATTCCGGTAAAAGCAGCGGCAGCCGATTTGTCGACTCCGTTCGAGTTGTAAACCCAGAACCAGCTCGGGACCGGCACTTCGCCGTTCTGGGTACCGACAAAATGTTCGCTCAAGAAATCAATAGTCATAGCCAGATTGGTTGCGCCGCCAAAAGCAAATCCGTATCCGCCACTGAATCCAAGGCTTGTCAGATACGAATGGAGCGAGGGCTCGCAAAAGCCTAGGTTGGCATTTGAACCGATATGAGCGCTGTCGCAGTAAACAACCGCATGCGCGACGCATTTGGTCCAGACTCCAGTCACTGGAGTAGTGGTATTGGTGTAGCCTGTATAGGTAACTTTGTACTGCCAGCCGCCGCTCCACCAGCCACTGCCGTCGGGCGGCTGAATCGGAGCTCCTGGCGAGGCTAGGGTCGTGTTTTGCCATTCGCACTTGCGGCACGGGGTACACTTCTCAAGACATGACCACTGCGAAAGGGCCAGGCCTTCCGAGGTGCCAAGTGTTGGTGTGCTTTTGTTATTCACTGGCTAAGGCTGCTGCCGTTGTGCAAGGTTTCGGATCGTATGGTGGTCCTTTGGCCCAGACATCCAGCTTATAGATCTGGCCGTTGGTCTGGTTTAAAATCGAGATGGTTACCCAATTCGGAGTAGCGCCGCCAGGACCGCCCCCACCTCCAGGGGAAACCTCGATAAGTTTTCCATTCGGGGTAGTAGTGATTCTGATTCCGCTGCCCTCAAGCGGCTCGTTGCGGTTAATGGCTTCACTATGTTCTTTGACGATCCCGTGTAACCCTTCCCAACCGAGCGTGTGATCTTTGACCTGCATCAGAAAGTTGGTCCGTATGTTTCGGTAACCGTGTGCCAGTTGCCGCGTTGCTCGGCGCTGGTTCCCAGGTAAGCAGCATACAGCGGCGGAACGGGTGGAATCTCTCTTAGCAACTGTTGCATGTCCTGGTAGGAAGCGTCTTTCAGGCTGACCATCTGCGGTCCAAAAGTCTCGCTCAGGATTGTCCAGTTCACTTTGCCAAGGCCAAGTCCAGAATAATGCCCTCCATGCGGAGGGCTCGGGTAAGCCTGATAGCGCATCTGACACTGTGTACCGATGTAGCGAATAGTGGTGGTCTGCGTGCCTCCGGTATAAAGCGGGGTGTATTGGATGACGCTGCCGTCTCCAAAAACGTCATTTGCCGTTGAACCGCTGACATAAGACCAACCGCGGATGAAATCCCGGCTTCCTTGGACCGGTGAAAGAGTGACGACTGGCGGGGTATAGTAGGGCGATTGACCTTTGGTCTGAATGATCCCAGCATAGGTTGCGTGCACCTCGGCGATGAGTGCCGCTTGATCGGCAATCTCCGAGTCGGTACAGAACATCAGCGGATAATCAGGGTGTTTGGCGTTGACCTGTGGTTTGAAATTTAGCGCACCGGCAACCGGCCCATTCCAGATGCAAGTCATCTGATCCAGATCGCCGTATTTCCAGACTTTGCGCCGACCCACTTGCTCCACGAATTGGGTAACCGTACTGAAAATTACACCGTTAGGGTTGAGCATACTTTCAGCTTATCTGGAATACTTTTGCCAACTCCGCTCTGATATCCTCCAGCACTGTTTCGGCCTTGGCCAGGATAACCACTAATGCCCGTGAAGTTGCCTCGGTGGCTGGACTTTGTGGACCGCCTTTGACCGAAACACCTTCCGGTCCCCAGGACACTCTTTCAGGAACACCCGATTTCGGTCCACCCGATCCCTCTTTTGCGAAATCGTATCCGGCAGCAACCGCTTTCTGTTGTTCCGGTGTCCCGAGCCATCGGGTCATGATGTCGGCCAACTGCTTGTCTTCGACTTGAACTGTTCCCGGCGTTTTGGTTTGCAGGCCGCCGCCGCCAGCCTGCTGTTGCTGGATCCTTTTCATCCCTTCGTAATAGAACCCGCCCGGTTCCATCGGGTTAATCTCACCACCTACGTGTGGTTTTCGTGACCACTCGGAAAGCTGATGTTCCAGAATGTTTCGCTGACCCTCGGGCGTTATTTCTCCCATCGGACCCGCAGCGGCGCCAGACGGTTTCCCTTCTTCTTTTGCCGCGCCCTTGATTTCCTTTTCAGGTTCCCCCATTTGCTTGCGCAGCGCGTTGGTATTCTCCTGCGTTGCCCGATTCTGGTCGTCGGTAGACTTGCGTAAGGCGTCCAGCTTACCTTGGTACTTTTCTTGTGCAGCATCGAGAGCCTGCGTGGCCTTGGTTCCCGCACCACCAGCCTTGTCACCGATCTGCTGCATCTTATTGGCGTGATCTTTCATGATCCCCGACACGGATTCTGAAAAACTCTTCCCAGCCTCTTCGGGCGAAGTTTTGCCGCTATAGCCCGGAATCACGCCGGTCTTCTCAGCTTCAGCGGCTTTCGCGGCCGTATCAGCATGCATCTCCAGAAGCTTGTTATCGGCGGCCTGCGACAATTCGATGATGTGCATGAGTGAGTTTCGCTCCATGTCCAGGCGCGCATCCTGATACCTCTGCTGCATCTCGATCTGCGCGTTATAGACCTCTTCGCTGAACTCCAGATCAGCGGCCGCGATGGTCCGACTAGTCGTGATCCGCTCGTCTTCCTCCGCCCGGCGCATCGTGGTTTCCTCACGCACGAACTGCCGGTTCATATCGATCTGTTCCTGTGTGATCTGCCGGTTCAGCTTAAGTTCCTCAAGCTGCATCTGGCGGGTCTTGGTGCGCATCTCGTCCTCTTGCTTGATGCGCTTGCTGTAGGCCTCGTCCTCTTGCGATTCCCGGTTCCGAATCGATTCATCCTGAAAGCCGCGACTCTGATTTCTGGACTCAGCCTCGCGACGCAACCGGTTGTTCCGGTGCCGGTCCTCGCGCTCTTCGTCCTGCGCCATTTCCCGCGCACGACGATTTAAATCAGCCATCCCTCTCGGATCATGAGTGGCCAGCGCTTCACGTCGCAACTCGGCGTGCGCCCTGCGACGGCTCACCATCCGGTCCTCAGCATCGTCGGATTCCTGTCCAATCCGATGCCGGTCCTCCATCTCCCGCTCGGCCGCCATGTGCCGATGTTCCATTTCCCGGTTGATGGCCCGGAACCGCTCTTCCATTTCGCGATTGATAGCCCGGAAGCGATCCTCCATCTCCTGCTCGGTGGCCCGATGGGAATCCTCCATGTCGTACTGCCACATCCGGTGCCGGTCTTCCTGTTCATAAGAAGCGGCCCGATGGCTATCTTCCATCCCCCGGTCCTGCGCCTTGAAACGATCCTCCATCTCGTACTGGATGTTCCGTTTCTCGACTTCGTGGGAGATCTGAGCGGTGTGGATCTTGTGCTGCAGGATCCGGCTTTCAGCCATCTCTTCTTCTTGAAGCGCGAACTGGCGGAATGGCTTTTCGTCCTCGTATTGCTGGATCGCTTTCGCCCTTGGCCGCAATTCCTCGAGCGGGCTTTTGACGAAAGGTTTACCGGTGACCGCAAGAATATCTTCGGCGGTTACCTTGTAGCGTTCGGCCTTGGTTTGAAGTTCGGTAAGATCGACCCCGATCTTCTTGTAGAATTCGATGGTATGCGCTGCGGCCTCAGCCCGTTTTGGGTCCATCCCGGCAGCGATCAGCTTATCTTCGGTCTTGAGTGTCTCGTTGAGATCGGTCCCTAAATTCAACGCGACATCGCCGACCCTTTCCAATTCTTGCGCCGCTTCTTTCCAATGGCGCGTCGAGATTCCGCCCATCCGAAGTTGAAGCTCATAGAAGATGCGCATCTGATCCCCAACCTTCGTCAGCGCCTCCGTGAGCATCTCCAGAACCCCCTGACTGGCCATCATCCCGACGTTCCACAGCCCGAAGTTGTAGGTGATCCCGGCCATGAGTTCCTTCATGGCTTCGCCACCTTCTTCGAATTCCTTCTCTCCGGCCAGGCCGCCGGCTGAGGCGGCACGACGTTTCTGGATCGCTTCAGCGCTGCGAGCTAAGGCTTTGTTCCCGGCCTCGACTGCTTCGGCGTAAGCCAATGCTTTGCGCGTAGCTTCAGTTTCTGCCGCGCCGATTCTTTCCCAAGTGGCGACAGCCTCGTCAGGAATGATCAACCCACTGGTGGTCGTCTTGGATGCCGAGGCCGCCTGAATATCAGCCAGATGCCGCTTAAGTGCCTCAAGCTTGGGCGTTAGCTCATCGGTTCCGGTGATCTTAACGTTTACTTTCGGGTCGGGCATAACAATAACCTTTGGAGAAGTTCCTCCTTACTCTGACCGCGAACCAGGATGTTGCCCTCCACCTGGAGGTGGACGTAATAAATCTGAACCGCTACCGCTGCGGGCAGCTCCCACATCACTTGAAAAATGGTCATCCCGCACAGTGGTGCCACTGCACAGGAGATCTCGATTATGCGGGCTGCCCTCCATCGTTTGGGAGTTCTTCCGGTTTAGAACCATTGGGCGGCATTACCCGGACATTGCTAACGCTCTTGTCCCACTCATCCATCAGCCGGTTGTAAATATCGACTACCGGGCGCCAGTTATGATGATTGTAGCCTCGGCTTTCCGCCCATTTGAAAGCTTCAACCTTGGCTTTCTTCGGGCTGGCGTGAGCATCCAAAGCATCAAAGTCTTTCAGCGTACAAACCCACACCGTCATCACCGCGTTCCAAAACACGCCTGCGTTCCGGTCGCACAAATCGATAGCGATGGTTTGGCGCATCAGGCTGAACGGTTCCAGCTTGAGCTCGTCAACTTTGTGTTCGGTTAAACTTCCGATTAGAGCCGAATCAGTGGTCAGTTCTAAAACATCTTCGGGCATAGCGAGGGGAGATTAAATTTTGTCTAAGAGTTCAGCTCGGAGCTGAGGGCTGGAACGTTTGCCCATGCGAACGGATTTCTTGCCGGTGTTTACTTCGTCCCACTTGGCCCACTCCGGGGTACGTTTGATTTGCGACACCAGGAAATCGTAATGATCGAGCGCCTGATGACAGGATCGGGCGATCATCCAGCTCACGGTGTCGCGAATGTTCCTTTGGATGTTCTCGGGAAGGTCTTTGATCGAGTCCTCGAAATACTTGTCGACCTTCTCAAAAGCGCAGTGATAAGCCGCGATAATTTCTGCTGCCGGGATGCTGACGCCTTCGAAAAACAAGGTCACTACCGTAGTCGGATTGAACTCGATGCTGAACGCCTCGCCTTTGTCCCGCTTATGCATTTCCTCCAGATATCGAACAAATCGTTCCCGGTTCTCGTGATAATCCACCCACAACAACGGAGCGGCTTCACGCGGCTTGGCACCGAATACCATCAGGACCGCGGCCAAAAAACGGTCTTTGGTGCTGAGAACCTTTTCCTGAACTTGGTAACCGTTCACGTCGATAGGACACGGATCTTGATAATTGCCGGATTGGTAGCGTCGGTGTTTGAGATAAAAAGCTCGGTTACATCGGCCGGGATCGGGTTGGCCGCGAGAAAATCATGACCCCAGACAATCGTCTGACCCGGGGTGAGGTTAATCGTGGTGCCTGGAACGGTTGCGCTATTGGTTTTAATCCGGGCTGCAGCGCTGGCGTAAAAGACCTCGCTCTGCACGTTGGCTGCTGTCCAGGCAATAAGGACCGGTTGATCGGTGACACCAACCGCTAAAGAGGTATCAACCCCTTTCTCAAGTGTCCCGGTGTAGGTGGATTGACCGCCGATGGCCAGGCCGGAGTCGTCGACGTAACTGTTGTTGATCTTGTGAGTAAACATGCTCATTCCTCCTTATGCGGTTACTAGCGGGTAGTAGGTTCCGCTGATTCGCACCGACATGTTTTTTCCTCGGCCTTTGGAGTTGGCCACGCTTTTTACGATCATGACGCCGGTCGCTGCACCGCCTCCATACTGCTGCAAAATCAAATTGGCCGGGGTCCAGACCTGCCCGACGATGCTCGCCATCGTGGACATGATCTCGCCCGAGACGGTGATCTCAGAACGCATGTTGTGGGTAATGACCTCAATGATGTTCCCGACCGAGTTTTTCTGTTCGAAATTATCGGTCGTATCATTTTGCTCGTAAGAATCGACGGCGATTCCTGTCTCGTCGGTGCTGCCGAAAATAAACGGCGAGGTCGACGGGAATTTGTTATATGCGGTAGCTGATCCAACAGGAGGCGGCATAGATTATGATGTGTGCGGGTTTAGGGTGACGTGAGCCTTAAAAGTGCAGTTGTACTGCAACGGCGGCCCACTGCTCTGGAACTCAATTGGGCGGGGCATAGCTAGAAATTTGGTGGCCGCAGTCGGCTCCGCGGCGACAAGTCCGGTAAAACATCCGTGCGGCAACCAGTTCAGTATCGCGACCGTGACTTCGCAGAGTGTCAGGGCGCTGATCCCGGTCCCGGCCAAGCCCTGATTAATCGGCGCATCCTCGTAAATCCCGACATCCAGATAAGCCCATCCGCTGAGGTCTTCGGTTTCCGGTGCGTGCAATTCAATGATCGGACTCACTACCAACGCGCAAATGCCGACTTGCCCCAGAGCAAGTTCAATCTCCTGCACGATGTTGGCCCGGACCTCGGTGATGATCGGGATAGCTTTACCATTGTTGCTGAACATCCCCTGATAGGTGGGATCGGCCTGAAGCGCGGCCAGCGCGGCCTGCTGCAAAGAAGTAAGAGTGGTAGTGAGTGTCGTCATGGCAGCTTTTGAACTCCCTCCATAAACGCGGCTGAGAGCGCCTCATCGGTTGGCATCGCATGCGGCCATGGTTTTTGCGTGACCGATTCTTTCAGCGCATAAACGGCTTCCAATTTCCGGCCGATATCGCGACACAACGCTGAGCCGGCACGAAAAAGCTTATCGGGGAATTCACGCGCCCGAACACCTTTGGCTTGTGAAATCAAAGGGATAGTCAGCCTGCTGGCAGCACGCGGGGTGATGGTGCCACCGCTGATCTTCCAACTCAGAAGCCCGAACTTGTTTTCAATCGTCGCGCTTAACCCGGAGACTTGTGGCTTTTGCCAGCCTTCAACCACGTCACGGGTAAACTGGCCGGAGTTTGCTCCTGAAAACCAGTGCGGACCTTTCCAGTCCATTCTGCCGTGGTAAGCCTTCAAAAACTCGTAAACAGCCATCGACCCTGCTTCGACGACTTCGGCTGGCACCTTGCCTAGCTCATCGACAAAATCCGGATCTACCTCGACTTTGACCGTGACGCTCATATGGCTGGAGCGGTAAAAATGGCGCTGCGCGACATCCACATGAACCCCACGACTTGAGCGGTTCCGGTATCATTGGCGATGTAGAGGTTGCTGGCGTTGCCCCCCGTCGGGATCGCCACCTGACCGGTGTTACCGCTTCCTGAGGCGGCAGTATCCAGAACCACATAGCTTGCTCCAGGGTTGGCACTGACGGCTAAGCGGATATCCCCGGAAGTTTTCCCGAACCCGACTACGTCGCAGACAATGTCAGGCATCTGCACGTAGGAACCGGCTGTTCCCGGCAAAGACACGTTATCAAACCCAATGCTCGTTGTTAAGGGGGCACCCATAAGCTTTTACCAGTAGAGTTCCCACATGTCCCATTCGCCGGGAGTCAGGACCAACGGACCTTGCAGATTGGATGCAGTCGAGCCGCTGTCCGATCCGAGGACCGGGGTTTGGCCGTTCACATCGTCGCCGCGCACAACAACCAGCTTGCCTTCCGCTGCGTCCTCTAACTGCACAAGGGCTTCATCTTTATCGGCGCGTCGATCCTGCGTGATTAACTGAGTTCCCGGCAGGTGGGTTAAAAGTTTAAACCGTGAGATTGAAATTGCCGCCGCATAGAGTTCGTCAGGGATCGTCCCGGGCGGCCCGAGATGACCCTGGTTGCGTTGGTTAGCGTTGACTTTACCACGCACCAATCCGGTGACACTCTGAACGATAACCGTCAGATCAGACTGTGCCGAAGGAGTTTGGAGCCCATCTTGCTCCTGTTCGGTCAGACTGTTGGAAATGTCTTGAGTGCTGAGTGGTACCCAGGCCATCAGATGTTGTACTTCACCATCAGGTCGTTTCGCGGATAGACGTAGAACATCCAAGCCGCCAACCCAGCTTTAGCGCTGTAATCGGTCTGGTAAGCGGCATCGGCGCTATTGCAGCAAAGGATGTGTCCTTTATGGATCGTTCCCTTGGTCTGAGTCTCCGGGGCAGAGACGATTTGGACCCAATCGTCATCCGGTAACCCCGTTCCTTCCCAGCGCCAGTCGCCGTCAACTGAAAGCTCGCCGAAATAAGTTCCCGGTTCAGCAGGTTTTAGTTCTCCGCTCATTTTTTCTTTCTTCCGCCTTTGCTGGCGAAGCGTTCGAGTTGACTTTCGCTCATCTCGCTCGCCACCGCCTTCGCCGCCGGAAACGATTTGCCGCCGCGTTTGGCGTTTAGCGCCGCGCCCATCAGATGCTGCTGGGCTTCGCTTTTGGCGTGCATCTGTTTTTTTCCGCAACCCATATTTTTGGTACTCAATGCCAATCAGGTGACATTGAACATGATGGCGGTGACTTGCCCGGTCATCTTGATGTTCTGATACCAACTGAGCTTGTACTTATCGGAGCTGGTCTGCTCGTCGCGCCACGACACGACACGGGTAAACCGACCGGCAACGTTCACGAAGCTCTTCATGAAGCTGGTGTCGTACTGCGACGGTCCATCCTGGCAGAAAAAGATCGTGCAGTTGCTGGCGTTGTTTATGCCTTCGTAAAGCGCACCCTGGTTGACGCGGCAATCGAGCGGGATATTCCACATTGTTGCAGCATTCGCCGGGGTTACGGCTTGAATCAGAACTCCTTGGAAACGACCGCGCACGAGCGGGTTATTGATGTATTTCAGCCACGCCCCGGAGTCGAAATAAATCCGGTTAGGCAAAATCCCGTAGTTATCGGCAATGTTCTTGCAGGCGATATTGATGTCGTTTACCGGGTCGTTCGCGGTGTTTGACCATGCGCCGCCAGTACCAAGCGCAGTCGGCGTCAGCGTCCGCATCAGATCGAGCGCGAGGTAAAGGTTGTTATTCATTGCGGTGTTGACCAGATCGGAAATTTTCCTTTCCTCCAACACTCCGATGTCGACCGGGTTGTACTCCCGTTCCTGATCGTCAATGAATGTTTCCAGGGCGTACTCGCGGTTCAGGTCAGACAGATCGGTCACCGCCAAAGCAAGTTGTTTGGCCGGTCCACCGATAGCCCGCCGCATATCCTGGCGGGTGAACGCATTCCCTTTGCCGTAGTCTTTGTAGTGGAAAATTCCACCACCGACGACAACCTCGGGCGCGATCCACGGCGCGATGTTGTTAGTGCGTTCCCAGTCAGCAACCACCCCTTGAGAGAAGGTGAGCAACTGGACATGATCTTTGGTTAATCCTGGCATAATTAGTGTTCCTCCTAGGCACTCCAAAAGGCCATTTCGACGCATCCGTAAGCGTCTGCTTTGGCGTCCACAATGAACCCAAGCGGGGTTGCTCCGGTGTTAGTGCCAGCCGTGGCGTAAAACGTACCGTCCAGGGCAGTGGTGTTGACGTAGATCACATCCCCGGCCACAGGAGTGTAACCGGTGGAGGGTTTGATCCAGACGGTAAAACCGCCCTTGCCGCAGGCCACCGGCACTTGCAAAATGTCGGTGTCGGCGTCACTGGTGGCGTATCCGGCCAGGCGCTCAGTACTCGCGCCCAAGACGCGAGCCAGCTTGGTTGTGCTGTCGATAGTAACAGCCATCCCGCGCAGGAGGGTTGAGTTGCTCGGCACCCCAATGTCGATAATTGCGGGTAACCTTGCGATGGTTCCGATTGTTCCCATAGATTTGTTAGGAGTGAGTGACTTCCGTTGCTATGCTTCGATGAAAGCGTGTTTGTGTTCCCGCTTGGCTTTAGCCCATGCCGTTTTGAAATCCATGCCGGGATTTGCTGCCTGGATCTCGCGCACGATGGCGTGCTGATCAGACATGAGCTTCTGTTTAGTTGCCGTGGTCCCGACCTTCTCACCTGCCTCGCCGGCCGTAACCTTCACGACCTGGCCGAGTTCCTTAGCAGGGTTCATGGCCTTGATCGCGATCTTGGTTCCCTCGGGGTTCGCGATCAGTTGTGCCCGATAGTATTTGATCAAGTCATGATTCTGGCTCGGGATCTTGCCTTCGCTGATGGCGGCGGCAATGATCTGGTCGGCCTCGTTGCCTTTGACCCGAACCGCTTCAGTGCGAAGCGTTTCGTTCTCTTGAAGAAGTGTGGCGTTGTGCGCCCGAACCTCCATCAAATCTGAGTTCAGATGGACGATTGCATCGAAAACAGCGTCTTCGTCGTCCCCCTGTTCAGCCGTTATCAATTCAAGCTCGACGAGCTTGGTGACTAGCTTAGTCATGGTTTTTATTGGGATGGCATCGTCAGGGTCACTAGAGGCTGCGATGCGTTCGATATCCTCGAAAGCCGGGGAGTTGGTTAGCGAGCCGATTTCGCCACGGCCCGCCAATCCGGTGACTCGGTTGTTATTGAGTAAGAACGTGGGCGAAAAATAAGAATAGTTCCGGCCTTCGATGGCCTCGCGTCCGGCCTTGGTCCAGTCGACGTTGAGCAAGACGCCTTTGTCCTTGTCCCACATGAACCCCTTGGGGATGAATGAGGCGTTGCCCGGCTTATGATCAAATCCGGCAATCGGACGCACTGGTTGAGACAGGCGTTGCTCAAAGCTCGTCTGGAGAGCGGTAGCCGTGTTCTCATCGACCGTTACCACCACTTCTTTCGTCTCACCGTTTACGCGCGGGGTGATCTTCCATTGACCTTTTGGCATGTAGATGATCTGACTGGGCGCTTCCCCGTCGAAGCTGGTAGTGGACGAACCCATGACCACTAACGAGCTCTCGCTTTTATCGCCGTTGCTAAAGTCGATCTTGTACTTTTTCCCAGCCGCTTTGATCCGACCCTTGATTGCCGCCACGTCTTTGGACGAATATTTCTGGGCGTTCTTCGGCATATTAATGTAACTCCAGGCCGCCCGGACATGGGTTTCACTGTCCAGCGGATACTTCTTGTTGGTGGGATCGGCATACGTGACGTTGCCGTACTTGCTTTTGCCCTCTTGCGGGCTGGTGTCTCTGCGTTTGGCAATTGCCATTAGTAGACCTCTCCTTCTGCTAGCTTGGGCCATTCGGTCCCGTCCTCTTTCTGGTCGGTAAGACCCTCGTCGAGATGCATGCGCTTCAGCGCCGCGACCAGATCGCTGAGCGGGCCGGTGCTGTAATGATCGCTGCCGACCTCCAGCCATCGCTCGATCATCTCGTCCAAACCGCCCGGGTCGTTTTCCACGGTCACATGGTCACCGTCCCAGGTGATCTTGCCTAAAGTCGGATGTTGCACTGAGGCGTTCATTTGGACCGGATCAGGTTAAAGACGTGCGTGAAATACTCGGGATCCTCGACGGCGAACTTCATCGGGTTTTGGTACATCCGTTGCAAACCCATCGACATGATCTCGGTCTGACCGTCCGGGTAGTTTTTCCCGGCGTAAACTGAGTTTCCCCGCTTCTCCCACTCATCCTCGTAGGAAGTTTCATCGCCATATCGGGGGTCGTTAAAGTGGTCCCGAAGCAGAAGTTGTTTACTCCCGGCGTTGCGCTTGTCCTGAAACGCCTTATTCGCACCGTGCCAATTATTGCCGTACTCAAGAACGTGACCCAACTCGTGGACGTAGCTATGGACCTCCGAATCCTGATACATATTGATTCGCTTATCGTAAGGATTGGCCGTCGCCCGACCGTGCCCATGTTCCATGTGCAGATTGACAGTGCCAAGAGTTGCGATGTGCCGTTCGGGCACCATGCTTTGCACGAAGTCACCGGCTTCGATAATCCGGTCCACTGCTTTCGCTGATGGTTGGTCGTAGTGAGTTTCGGGCTGGAACTCGAACTCGCCATGTTCGCTGTGATGGATCGAAATCAGATCTTTAAAGTTCTGACCGGCGTTCGCCAGTTCATTGTACGCGGCATTATGCGCGTCATTAGTTTCCTTGACCTTCTTATAGAGTTCCTCGCTTCGCTCGAACCCACCGGTTTGCCAAGCTTCGTTCGCTTTAAGGTATTCCTGGCGGGCTTGCTCGTATTTTTCGTTGACCGCTTTATGCAAAGAATTCGCCGCTTCAATGATTTTGGCCGGATCGGTCATCCGGCCAGGCTTAGTCTTCCTGCCGACTTTAGTTGGGGGGACTTTTGCCTCTGAACCCTCTTTAGGTTTGCCCTTTGCCGGGGCCTGTGGGGCTGCTGCAACGCGTTTGGTGAACCGGACCACCTCACCCATCGTGGTGAACGGTGTGTAACCGTGTTCGGTCTTTTTACCCCAGATCGTCTGACCGCCTTTGTGTAAAACAAATCCGCCGCGAACCCGGCCAACCGCAAACCCACCAGCACTCTGTTGACTCTTTGGTGGTGGACCCCCTTTTTGCGGAGCTTGAACCGGCGCAATTTTCTTTACGCTGCCGACCGTTTTAGCCTTCGGACTGACGCCTTGCCCCTTGCGGGTGAAATGACCGCCCTTGTCGTGAAACGGATTAGCCGCCGTGACCTTGCGAATAACCGGCAGAACGTGACTGCGACAATTATAAAAGATCGGCGGAAATCCCGGCCAAGGTGTCCTGTGACCGACCGGTTTCAAACCGGGGTAAGTCCATCGTTTGCCATTCAACTGGCGACAGACCGGGGTGGTCCGGTCGTCAATTATTGAGTGCCAATCAACGCCGGCGATATCGTCTGCGTTTTCTGCGAAATACGCGGCAGTCGCTTCAGCCGATTCGGTTTCGTCGGGAAACCGGTGAATTGAATTGTCTTTTTTTTTAGTCCCCCGAGCAGCCGTCGTTTCCTCGGATGGCCCGCCACTCAAGTACTCTTCGGCACTCATGTTTCCGGCACCGCCGCCGCCTTCACCACCGGCAGATGATTCGGACGACGACGGGCTGCTGCTCCCCCCAGTCGGTTCGTAGAGCTCTTCGCCTTCCTCTGGCGGTGTAATCTCCAGCCGGTCGTAAAGTTGCTGCAAAGCTACCGGAATCCGCATCTGGTTAAACAGGACGTTGAATCCGTTAGCCATGTTAACCAGATCAACCGGTTCCTCGATCACCGGTTCCAAGATCGGCAGTTCGTCCCTGTTGCCGTAGTTGAGCTGGATGATGCCGGGAATAATTTGATTGGAAAACAGTTTACTGACGTACCGCGCCACCGCTTCGTAGACTTCGATTAAGACCGTCCGATGAACGTCGCCCAGAGCCCGAGATCCTGAATCGGCCACATCGGTCGTCAGCGTCTGACCCAGGAGCATGATGTCACAAACCTTATCGGCGTTATCCAAAAGCCGTTCCTGCGGCATCGCGGCGTTCGCTCCTGGAGCCGTCTGCATCGATATCTCGGTGCCTTTAGGGTAAACACCCCAGGTCGCCGCAGCGCTGGCTTTCATCATCCGCACCAACTCCTGGTACACGGTGTCATCACCGGGCTCGTAGTAAGCGATCCGCTGCGGTATCCCGCACAACTGGGCAAAGGTCATGAACCATTCCAGGCCAAAGCGCTGGGCGATCCACCAACTGGTCAGCACCCGCATCGGTGCGGCGAACACCGGGAAGTTGGCGTGACTGCCGAAGACCGAGACTAAGAATTTGAACGCCGGGAAATCAACCAAAGCAGTAGAACCCAGCATCCCGCTCGGATTAAGCATGAGTCGATCAATCGCATCGAGTACATAGGGATAGCGAAAGTAACGGCCAGGGATCCAGCGACTGCACTTTGGAACAATTCCAAGTCTGGCGTCAATTACCGGACGCGCTTCCCAATCAACTTCCAAAACCGTGAATCCGCTGATCCAGCTATCAACCAGGGCTTCAATTGATTCCTTGAAATCCTTGTGACCCCAGGCCGCGTCGGATGTCATACCGAACAACGAGGCCTCGACGAAGTTGGCTTTCTCGATTGCCGTGTCGGTTGGAGCCTCGCCTTTAAGTGAGTACGCTTTAACCTCGTACTCAAGCGAGCTGACCGCGTTACGAAGTTTACGCAGATTAGTCGCCAGCCGCGGCCAAGTGTCCACCATGATACTGAACAGCTGGTCCTGCCAGTACAGGTCGCCGGTCTGGCTTTGAAAGAGAATCCCCTCGATTTCCTGGGGGAATAAACGTCGTTTTAGCTGACGAAAAAGACGGTCCTCAACTTCGACTTCGATCTTCGGACCAGAGACGGGCCCGAGCCGGCT
>Ga0310916_10000266_pt1 | contig 27709 bp, 27 predicted proteins | sample GREbulkMGLF176_FD_203444 | JGI IMG/M metagenome (GOLD analysis project Ga0310916, IMG submission 203444) | Lab enrichment of tropical soil microbial communities from Luquillo Experimental Forest, Puerto Rico - GRE.bulkMG.LF176 | ecosystem: Environmental > Terrestrial > Soil > Tropical forest >...
AGTGTAGACTCGGGCGGCGCGGGGCGAGGTGAGCAGTCGGGCATAGGCGCCGCCTTTGGCGCCGTGACCGGCCACGATGTCGGCCCCGGCTTCGATCGCGCGTCGTGCAACGTGTGCGCGCGCGCCGAGATCGCGCAATCCGAACTGGCGGCTCATGGAAACGCGCGTGAGCCCCAACGCGAGATGCGGCGCTAGTTGCGCGAAATTCTCCTCAGCCTGGGTGCCGCCGGTCGAAGCATCCGCCACGAGCCCAATGCGGTTTCCGCGTGCGCACTGGCCGCACACCAGGTCAAGGACATGGCGGAAAAGTCCGCCAACGGGCGCGCGCAGTACATGCAGGATGTTGAGGCCGCCGGCCGGCGGGGCATCGGCTGACATCTCAGTCCCGACGCCGGGCGCTCTGGCGTGTTTACGCTCTGTTAACAATCGGCATGCTCTCAGCTGGACCGCACGGACACGGACGGCGCAGTAAAAGGCACGAACTGGTCCCGTGCAGCAGGTGGTAGCTTTAACCCAGCATCAACCATAATCGTTTAGAATTGAATTACGAGTCGCGCCATGTGCGCTTTGGTGGGAATGCTCATGCAGGCGGGCGTACAGTCGGATCGGCAGCCAGGCGCCATCCCGGGAAGCGACATCGATCTCGGAGCGTTGCGTCATGCGCTGTGGAGCAAGAGGTCGCTGATCCTTGGGCTCACGCTTGTGGCCGCGGCGATCGCGTTTGTGGCCGTCAATCTCATCACCCCAAGATACAAGTCGGAAGCTCGGGTTCTGGTGGAGATGCGTGAGAACATCTTTTTTCGCCCCGATGCGGAAAAGATGAGCGAGCGGGTGACGACCGTCGACCAAGAGGCGGTGACGAGCCAGGTCCAGCTTATCCTGTCGCGCGATCTCGCGCGTGAAGTGATCAAGAAGCTCAATCTCGGCGAAAAGCCGGAATTCGACCCTGTGCTGCGCAGCGCGAGCCTATGGCGCGGCGTGTTCAGCCTCACCGGTATCGTCAAGGACCCGCTGGGCATGACGCACGAGGAGCGCGTATACAGAAGCTATTACGAACGGCTCTCTGCCTTTCAGGTGGAAAAAACCCGCGTCATCGCCATCGAATTCGAATCGCAAGACCCCCAGCTCGCTGCCCAGGTAGCCAATTGCGTTGCCGATACGTATCTGCGGTTCCAGCAGGCTGCGAAGCAGGACCAGACCCGCGCAGCAGGGACGTGGCTGTCCGGGGAAATCGAGAGGCTGCGTACAAATCTGGCGCAGGCGGAGACCAAGGTCGAACAATACCGTTCCAAGACCAACCTTTTCATCGGCAACAACAACACGACGCTTTCCAACCAGCAGCTCGGGGACTTCAACGGCCAACTTGCTGCCGCGCGCGCACAAAAGGCGGACGCCGAGGCAAAGGCGAAGCTCATTCGCAATGCGCTGAAGGCCGGCACGCCGATTGAGTTCTCCGACATCACCAATTCCGAGCTGATGCGCCGCTTATCGGAGCAGCAGGTGACTCTGCGGGCGCAGCTGGCGGAGCAATCCTCGACGCTGCTGGACCAGCATCCCCGCATCAAGGAGTTGCGCGCACAGATCGCGGATCTCGAGCGCCAGATGCGTGGCGAAGCCGACCGGCTGGCGCGCTCGCTGGAAAACGACGCCAAGCTTGCCAGCAGCAAGGTTGATGAGCTGGGCCTGGCGCTCGATGCGCTCAAGCGCCAGGCGACCTCGACCAACGAGCAGGATGTGCAGCTGCGCGCGCTCGAGCGCGATGCCAAGTCGCAGCGCGATCTGCTCGAATCGTATCTCGCCAAGTTCCGCGAGGCATCCGCACGCGACAGCCTCGGCGCGGCCGCGCCCGACGCGCGAATCATCTCGACCGCCGCAGTATCGACCACGCCTGCGTGGCCGAAGAAGCTGCCGACCATCCTGGTGGCAGCGCTTGCCACGTTCGTGCTCTCATCGGCGATCATCATGAGCAACGCGCTTCTTCGCGCCGTGCCGATGCAAGCAGGCGACGGCATCGGGGATCTGGCTTCGATGCTGGCGTCCGTGTCCCAGCGGGCAGCCGGAGCAATCCCCGTTGCCCGAGCCGTAAGCCACGCGCGCGCCGGCGTGAGCGCGCGGATGGAGACGCTCGAGCGGCTGGGGCGCGAGCTGAACGCAGCCGGGGAGGGCGGTCGCCGGATCTGCGTTATCGGCGCAGCGCGCAACGTCGGCACCACCATGACCGCGATTGCGCTCGCGCGCAGCCTCGCCCAGCGCTCCAGCGTCGCCCTCGTCGAGCTGGCGGTTACCTCACCCAATCTCTCGGTGATCGCAAGCGACCCCGCGGCACCGGGCTTGTCCGAGCTCGTGCAGGGAGCGGCCACGTTCGGCCAGATCATTACGCGCGATCGCTACTCGCGTGCTCATCTGATCATGGCGCGGGTTGCGCCACCATAGATGCCGCCGCCCTCATGCAGTCGCCGCAGCTATCGATCGCCATCGAGGCGCTCGCGCGCAGCTATGACCATGTCGTCATCGACGCTGGCGCCGCGGACGACATCCCGCTTGAACGCTTCGTCGCGCTGGCGCCGCGTGCGGTGATGGTAGCGGATGATCTCGGCAATCCCGCTACCACGCTCGCGCGCGAGCGCCTGCTCAAGGCCGGATTTGTCAATGTGAACATCCTTGCTGACGCGCCGCCTTTGAGCTCCGAAACCGGGACGACCGGCGCCAAAGCGGCGGCTTGACGGGACGAAGACCCGGCATCCATCCGGGATGCGGTTGCGCAGGTAAATCAGTGCGCTCTATCCTCGTGCGCGCGCAAGCGCCGAAATATCTGCACGCCTCCCCACAATACCCGGTTCTGCTTGATCAGACGCTTGGCGGAAAACGCGGCAGCGAAAATGGGCGCAGCGAGTTGGCCGCGTGGGGTGAGGGCAAGAAAAGTATCAAACAAAGGTTCCGGCTGGGGGCAGAAGAACGATTTGTAATGCGCGCGCCCGACGCCGATATCAAAGCTGCGCACGCCACGCGCATGGCATTCGTCGATAATATGCCCGAGCAGAAGCAGCCCGGGGCTGTAGCGGCCGTTCGGACCAAGAGTGTAAGTGTTGAACATGGACGAGCAGCGATACCCGTCAGTGATGGTTCCGAACAGCGCCAGCACTTCGCTCGCCAGTTCTAGAGCATGGATCTCGATCAGGGGGCGGCCGTTGGCAAGCCTGCAGTGGCAAGCTTCACGCAGGAACTCGGCAACTCCGGGCTGCGCAAACACGTTGTCCAGCCCCTGTGCCGCCATATGCCGTGCTTTCAGGACGAGGAAACTATCGAGCAATCGATCAATGTCTGCGGCGCTAGTCGCGTTGATGTAGCGGTAACCGGCCTGCTTCTTGAGCTTGCGCTCCTTGTTGCGCAGTCGTGAGCGCATTGAAGTGCTGAGAATATCTTCGATCGGGGAGTCGCCTGTCCGCTGCAAGCTCAGACGCGTGCTGGCATCGACTGAAGCCTGGTGCGGCAGTAGAGCGAATGGGTTGCCTGCTCCATCCCAGCGCAGCGGCTGATTGCACAGGACGGCGAGATCGACGTGGTCCTTGAGGCGATGCATGATGCCAAGGATGTCGGCTGCGCTGATGGTCGGGAGAATGGGGCGACGCCACAATCCGACATTGAAGTTCGAATGTTTCGAACCCAGGAAGCGGATGACCCTGAGGGAGCCCTTGTGGATATGACCGAACGGCCACAAGAACAGCGGCTCCCCGGCGCGGCTGAAGCCTACAACAAGGAAGGGCGTGATGCCGGAGCTTGCCCCGACGTGACGGTGCCAGGCCGAAAGCAGGTCGAAGCGCTGATAGGCGGTGGCGAGCAGCGAGCCGTTTTCGAGCGCCCGCCAGCATGGCTCGGCCCGGGCCATGGTATCGAACACTTCCAGGCGGGCAATCAGGGGGGCGTTGAGGTCGCCTGCGTGCGTGAGCTGCTCCATGCCGCGTTCGCAGCGGACGGCCGCTTTCATCCGGGCTTCCGGATCTGCGCGCGTCAATACTGATCCATTCCATGCCGGGCGCGATGCGGTATTCAAGGATTGCTTGGCTGCCATTGCACGATCCTCTAACCTTCGCTGCAATAACCGCGCGTCATCCGTCGACAGGGGGGCTGCGCGAGGAGGGTGGCAAACAATTATCAATAAAGAGTTGGGAATATTGCCGCGCGGCGAAACGACGGAACCAGGACATTGAATTCATTCCATAAAACCTTGGTTCGCAGCGGCTTCGAGACGCTCTATTTCAGCGCCGCCCATCACCTCATGCGCCCCTTCGTTGCGGGGCTCGGCGTAATTCTGACGCTCCATCACGTGCGTCCCCCCAGGCTCGATCGTTTTCAGCCCAACCGGCTCCTCGAAATAAGTCCTGGCTTCCTGGACGACGTTTTGCGTTGGCTGCGCCGCTCGCGGCTCGATCTTGTCAGCCTCGACGAAGTGCATCGTCGCCTCACGAGCGGGTCTTCGGCTCGACGCTTCGTCTGCATCACCATAGATGACGGCTATCGGGACACGCTGCAGTGGGCCTATCCAATCCTCAAGCACCACCAAGTGCCGTTCACGGTATACGTTCCGACCAGCTTTCCCGACCGGCTCGGTGAGCTCTGGTGGCTGGCGCTCGAGGCAGTCGTTGCGCGCAACAAGCGCGTGCGTCTGCTGGTCGACGGGCAGGAGCAGTCGTTTGAATGCGCGAGCGTTGCCGGGAAGCGGCACCTCTTCGAGCAGCTCTACGGCTGGTTGCGCAGCCTGAAAACGGAAGAGGAGCTGCGCAACGTCGTCCGCGACCTCGCTGGCCGCTATCGGGTGGATCTCGCGGCCTTCTGCGATGAGCTTTGCATGAGCTGGGACGAGCTGGCTACGCTCGCCACCGATCCGCTGGTCACCGTCGGTGCACACACCGTCAATCACGTGATGCTGGCAAAGGTGCCGGAGAAGTCAGCCCGTTCGGAAATGGAGATGAGCCGGTCCGTGATCGAGGCTTCGCTTGGACGACGCCCTGAGCATCTTTCCTACCCGGTCGGAGATTTTACCTCAGCCGGACCGCGCGAGTTTCGCATCGCCTCCGAGCTTGGCTTCTTGACCGGCGTGACGACCCGTCCGGGCGTGATCTTCCCCGAGCATCGCGATCATCTGACCGCGCTGCCGCGCATCTCGCTCAACGGAGAGCATCAGCAAATGCGGTATGTTCGCGTGCTGCTTGCAGGCGCGGCGACGGCCGTGTGGAATGGCTTTCGTCGGGTCAATGCAGCCTGAGCTGCCGAGCCGCCCCCCGGCTGCGGAAACACCGGATATGATCGAGGTCTGCGAGCAGGGCGCCGTGACGGTTGTTCGGATGGCCGACGGCAAGGCCAACCTCATGAACATCGAGTTCTGCGCGCTCCTGGCTGCGCGCTTTGTGCAGATTGGTGCGTCGCCGGCGAGCGCTGTCGTGCTGACCGGCAGCGGCGGAATTTTTTCAGCCGGTGTGGACCTGTTGCGCCTGCTCGATGGTGGCGTGCCCTATATCCACAAATTCCTGCCGGTGCTGAGTAACGCCCTTGCAACCGTCTTCGAGTGTGCGAAGCCCGTGGTGGCCGCGATCAACGGTCACGCCATTGCCGGCGGATGCGTGCTGGCCTGCGCCGCCGACAAGCGGCTGATGGCTCGCGAAGGCGGGCGTATGGGCGTGACCGAGCTGCTCGTGGGGGTGCCGTTCCCGGCTGCCGCCCTGGAGATCATGCGCTGCGCGGTCGCACCGCGGCATTTCGAAGATGTCATGTTCAGTGGTACAACCTTCTCGCCCGCGCAGGCGGCCGAGCGCGGCATGGTTCATGAGATCACCGAGCCGGACGTCCTTCTTGCTCGCGCGATCGCCTGCGCGAAGACGCTCGCCGCGTTGCCGCCGTCGGCCTTTGCATTGACCAAACGGCAGTCCCGTCAACCGGCCTTGGATCGATTGAAGGCGGATACGACCCGCACCGAGGTCGAGCAAATCTGGACGTCACCCGAGACGCTAGCTCGAATTCGCGACTATGTCGCGCGCACGTTGCGTAAATCCTGATCGAGCGAGACGCTTTTGCGATCCGTCACGCGTCAGGCGGCCAAGCCTTGCTCCAGATCGGCGATGATATCGTCCGTGTCCTCCAGCCCGATCGCAAGGCGCACCACATCGGGCCCAGCGCCGGCTTCAACTTTCTGCGCATCGGTGAGCTGACGATGGGTGGTGGATGCCGGATGGATGATGAGGGAACGCGTGTCGCCGATGTTGGCCAGATGCGAGAACAGCTTCACGCTCGAAACAAGCTTGACCCCGGCATCGTAGCCGCCCTTGAGGCCGAAGGTGAATACCGAGCCGGCCCCCTTGGGGACGTATCTGCGGGCAAGCTTGAAATAACGGTCGTCGGGCAGCCCGGGATAGCTTACCCATGCCACCTTCTGATGACCGGCAAGCCATTGCGCAACGGTCAGCGCATTGTCGCAATGCCGCTGGATGCGCAGCGGCAGCGTCTCAATGCCGGTGAGAATGAGAAAAGCGTTGAACGGCGACAGCGCCGGCCCGATGTCGCGTAGCGCGAGCACGCGGCAGGCAATCGCGAAAGCGAAGTTGCCGAATGTCTCATGCAGCACGATCCCGTGATATTCCGGCCGCGGCTCGCATAGCATGGGATAACGCTTCTCGCGCGACCAGTTGAACGTGCCGGCATCGACGATCAGTCCGCCAATGGAGTTGCCGTGCCCGCCGAGGAACTTGGTGAGCGAATGCACCACGATGTCGGCGCCGTATTCTATCGGCTTGCACAAATAGGGCGTCGCCAGCGTATTGTCGACGATAAGCGGGACGCGTGCGGTTTTGGCGACCTGGGCGACCGCAGCGATGTCGGTGATCACTCCTCCGGGATTGGCGATCGACTCGATGAATATCGCCTTGGTCTTGGGACTCACCGCGCGCTCGAAGGTCCCGATGTCGTCAGGCTCGGCCCATACCACGTTCCAGCCGAAATTCTTGAACGCATGGTTGAACTGATTGATGGAGCCGCCATAGAGCTTCTTGGACGCGATGAACTCGTCCCCCGGCCGCATCAGGCAATGCATGACGATCACCTGGGCGGCGTGACCGGATGCGACTGCAAGCCCCGCGGTGCCGCCTTCCAGCGCTGCGACGCGCTCCTCCAGCACCGCATTGGTGGGATTGCCGATGCGGGTGTAGATGTTGCCGAAGGTTTGCAGCCCGAACAGGGACGCGGCGTGATCGACATCCTCGAACACGAAAGAGGTCGTCTGATAAATGGGCGTGGCGCGCGCGCCGGTCGTTGGGTCGGGCTGTGCCCCAGCATGAATCGCGAGCGTTGCAAAGCCGGGAGTTCGGTCGGTCATGGTCGGTCCTGTCTCGTGGTTTGATCGGGCGCTTCTTCGGAGCTCTGGGCATGCATCGCGGCATCGGTCGAGCCCCCTGCGAGGGTGACCCGATTTAGCGCCATTCGCTGAATGCCGCCTTCCAGACGCCGCGGCCTTCTCGCAGTGAGGGTGCGGGTGTTGACCCCCATCCATGCGATCTCCGACGAGAGGCGGCCGTATTCGATTTTCGGGCAGCGGTTCATCACCACTTTAAGGCCGTTCTTCTCCGCCAGATGCGCGGCCTTGTCGCTCCGGACACCGAGTTGCATCCAGATCACCTGTGGGCGCGGCGAAAGCGCAAGCGCTTCCGCAACAATTGCGGGGGCATACTGGGAGGCACGGAAGATATCGACCATGTCGATCGGGTCGGGGACGTCGGCAAGCTTGGCATACGCCTTCTGGCCGAGCAGCTCCGCTCCGGTGAGCGAGGGATTCACCGGGATCATCCGGTAGCCTCGCTCAAGGAGATATTTGAAAGCAAAATAGCTTGGCCGGCTGGTGTTGGATGAAACCCCGACCATGGCGACGGTCTTTACCGTGTTGAGAATGCCGCGGATATAGCCGTCGGAATAGCTGTCGTGGTCCATCGGTTGCTGTGGACAGAGTGCGCGGCTCAACGGTCGTCCCAATGCGGCGGACGCTTCTCGACAAACGCGGATATGCCTTCGGCAGCGTCGTGCAGCATCATGTTTTCAACCATGACCTCGCTTGCATGTGCATAGGCATCCGCGACGCCCATCTCAATCTGCCTGTAGAACGCTTGCTTGCCAAGCTTGACGACTGCCTTCGACCTTGTGGCGATGTCGCGCGCAAGCGCAAGCGCCTGCTCGCGGGCGGCGCCGCTCTCGACCACTCGGTTGACGAGACCGATGCGCCAGGCATCCTCCGCGGAGATCATATTGCCGGTGAGCAGCATCTCCATGGCGTGCTTGCGGGCGACGCTGCGCGTGAGCGCCACCATCGGCGTCGAGCAGAACAGTCCGATCTGCACCCCGGGAGTGCAGAATTTGGCGACGGTCGAAGCCACCGCGAGGTCGCAGGTTGCAACCAGCTGACAGCCGGCGGCGGTTGCCGTCCCTTCCACCGCAGCAATGATCGGCTGCGGCAGGCGCAGCATGGCAAGCATCACCGCGCTGCAACTGTTCATGAGCTGCCGGGCGTAGCCTTGCCCACCATCCGCATCGCGGCGATGGGCGGTCACCTCCTTGAGATCGTGGCCCGCCGAGAAGACGGATCCTTCCGCAGCGAGAACGACGGCGCGCGTGCCTTTACTGGCGGCGATATCGGCAAGCGCACGCTGCAGCGCGCCCAGCATTTCCCCGGAAAGGGCGTTGCGGGAGTGCGGGCGGTTGAGCGTGAGCACGGCAATGCTGCCGATGCTCTCCCGCAGGAGGGCAGGGGACCCAGTCGCGCCCGCCGGGATGCTGCTAGCGCGGGAGGATGCAGTTTTCATAGCGCTATCGGGCACCGGTGAAGCCTCGGCCTTACTTAGCGCACGCGAGGGTCGGCGCAAGGTGTGCAGGTGCGCTCTGGGAACGCCTCTTGGGCTGGATGATTGTAACCTTTGCAGCGTTGCACAAAAGGCGGAAAGAGCATGGCAGGAACAGCAGGGCGGGCAGCGGCGTCAAAGCGCAAACAAGCGGCAAGCCGGTCAGGCAGGCGCTGGTCGCAGCGGGTGACCCGGCGGAGCGATGCGCTGACTCTGAATAAGGGGGTCTTCACGCTCCGGGATCCCAAGCGCATCGCCGCGTCGCTCAAACGCTCGGCCATGAGAAGCCGGCGCGCTGGCAGGGGCCTGCCGGCTGCGCGAAAGAAAACGCTGATGCGGGCAAAGGACGCGCTGCGCAAGCAATTCGGAAAAGATTGAGCTTCGAAGTGGGCCAGCCCGAGTCGCCCCTTAAATGACGTTCGGTCTTGACCGGCGAGGAGCGAAAATCCTCGTCTTTCTTGATAGTTGGGTAGAGGAGTTAAGTAATTTCTCTAATTCGCAGGATTACAACTGTTGATTGACAGCACTAAATAAAAACAATCCAAGTTTGCACGCCCGCGCTTGTGGTAATATGAAACCGTAAACTTAACGCTCTGATATTGCGGCCATTGTTGCCACCGGCATTGACCAACGGTCGGCGCCGATGTATCAGCCCTGCGCTAATTGGCCCCCTGGCCCGAACTCTCTCAGCGAAGGTCATCGCCATGAAGACTTACTCGGCCAAGCCCGCCGATATCGAGAAGAAATGGGTGAAGATCGACGCCACCGGCCTCGTCGTCGGCCGTCTGGCATCGATCGTGGCGGTGCGTCTGCGCGGCAAGCACAAGCCGACATACACGCCGCATGTCGACGACGGCGACAACGTCATCATCGTCAATGCGGAAAAGATCGTGCTCACCGGCAAAAAGCGGGAAAAGAAAATCTACCGTCATCACACCGGGTATATCGGCGGCATCAAGGAGCGCACCGCGCGCTCAATCCTCGAGGGAAAATTTCCGCAGCGCATTGTCGAGAAAGCCGTCGAGCGCATGCTGCCGCGCGGACCGCTGGCCCGGGTGCAGCTCGGCAATCTGCGTGTCTATGCCGGTCCCGATCATCCCCACGCGGCACAAAATCCGGAAACGCTGGAGATTGCCTCCCTCAATCGCAAGAACGCAAGGAGGGTGTGACTGTGGCTGAAACCATGCAATCGCTCGACCAGCTCGCCGCGCTCAAGCCCGCGCCGGCACCCGAGACGCCGCGCTATGTGCAAAAGCTCGACAAGCAGGGCCGCGGCTATGCGACCGGCAAACGCAAGGATGCGGTGGCGCGGGTCTGGGTGAAACCCGGAGGCGGCAAGATCGTGATCAATACGCGTGAGCTCGAGGTCTATTTCTCGCGGCCGGTGCTGCGCATGCTGATCCAGCAGCCGCTCGTCGCGACCAATCGCACCGGCCAGTACGACGTCACCTGCACGGTTTCGGGCGGCGGCTTGTCGGGCCAGGCGGGGGCGGTGCGCCATGGGCTCTCGAAGGCGCTGATGAATTTCGAGCCCGATCTGCGCAGCGCGCTCAAGCGCGGAGGCTTCCTGACCCGCGATCCGCGCGTGGTCGAGCGCAAGAAATACGGAAAGGCCAAGGCCAGACGGTCTTTCCAGTTTTCCAAGCGCTGACGCGCGGCCTGCAGGGGGCGCGTGGCGCGCCACCGGCGCGCTACCCGTCAGGGCGTCCCCGCATGCTGCTGAAACCGTATGTTTACCGGGGCGGGCCTATCGTGCGCCCATGCGCAACTTGGTGGCCTCGGCTCGAATGCGGGCCGCTCTCACAATGCTCGAAGGCACGGCGGCAGGTGCCGGCTGTGCGATGGCCTGTCCTTTCGGCTCCTCGGCTGAATTCGAGGCAGCTGTGATCCGCGAGAAACGCGCGGCTGGCGCCTACTCACGCAGGCGCCGCCTGTACCGTCTGCTGGCGGCCACGGCGACAGGCTTGCCGCTCTCCGCCCTGCTGCGCATGATCTGAAGGCTGATGCGGCAAATCCCGATCGCGCCGCGCCGCTCTCAAGAGCGGCGCGCCGTGGGATCGCGCACGAGGCCGGCGGCCTACGCGCTGTAATACATCTCGAACTCGACCGGATGGGGGGTGTGCTCGAAGCGGATGACCTCCTGCATCTTCAGATCCGCATAGCTGTCGAGGAAATCGTCGTCGAAGACTCCACCGGCCTTGAGGAAATCGCGATCCTTGTCGAGATAGCCCAGCGCCTCGCGCAGCGAGCCGCAGACGGTCGGAATCTGCTTGAGCTCCTGCGGCGGCAGGTCATAGAGGTCCTTGTCGATGGCGGGACCGGGATCCAGCTTGCTCCTGATGCCGTCAAGGCCGGCCATAAGCATGGCCGCAAAGGCGAGATAAGGATTGGCAAGGGGGTCAGGATAACGCACCTCGACGCGCTTGCCCTTGGGTGAGGAGGCGAGCGGAATACGGCAGCCTGCCGAACGGTTGCGCACCGAATAAGCGAGCAGCACTGGAGCCTCGAAACCCGGGACGAGCCGCTTGTAGGAGTTCGTCGTCGGGTTGGTGAACGCGTTGATCGTGCGTGCATGCTTGAGAATGCCGGCGATGTACTGCAGCGCGGTATCCGAAAGATCGGCGTATTTGTTGCCGGCAAATGTCGGCTTTCCCTCCTTCCAGATCGACTGGTGGCAATGCATCCCGGAGCCGTTGTCGCCATAGATCGGCTTGGGCATGAACGTCGCCGTCTTGCCGTAGATCTGCGCAACCTGCTGGATGCAGTATTTGTAGATCTGCATCCTGTCCGCCATCTTCACCATCGGAGCGAACTTCATCCCAAGCTCGTGCTGGGCGGAGCCAACCTCGTGATGGTGCTTCTCGACCGCAACGCCCATGCGCGCCATGGCACCGAGCATCTCCGAGCGCATGTCTTGCGCGGTGTCCTGGGGCGGGACCGGAAAGTAGCCCTTCTTGAAACCGATGTGGTGGCCGAGATTGCCGCCCTCGTAATCGGTATCGGAGTTCGTCGGAAACTCGACCGAGTCGAGCTTGAATCCCGTATTGTAGGGCTGGGCTGCAAACTTCACGTCATCGAAGATGAAGAACTCGGCTTCCGGCCCGAAAAACACCGTGTCGCCGAGGCCCATGGACTTGACGAGACCCTCGGCCTTCTTGGCAATGGAGCGCGGGTCGCGGTTGTAAGGCTCGCCGGTCAGCGGTTCGAGCGTATCGCAGACCAGCACCAGCGTCGTCTCCGCATAGAACGGATCGATGCAGGCGCTCTCCGGGTCGGGCATGAGCTGCATGTCCGACTCGTGAATCGCCTTCCAGCCGGCGATCGAGGAGCCGTCGAACATGATGCCTTCGCTGAAGGTATCCTCATCGATAGTCGAAATGTCGGCGGTGACGTGCTGCCATTTTCCGCGCGGATCGGTGAACCGGAAATCGGCATATTTCACGTCGTTATCCTTGATCAGCTTCATGACTTCTTTAGCCGTGGTCATGGAACAATTACCCTTTGCTCGTGAGTGGTCGCAGGTCTGGTTTCGTGAGCGGTCACAGGTCTGGTCACAGGTCTTGTCGCAGGGTTTGGGGCCGACTTTGCCGGATGAGGGAGCTTAGCCTGAGCGGATTTCAGATCGCGTCCACGCCGGACTCCCCAGTTCGGATCCGGATGGCTTCTTCGATGCTGGAGACGAAGATCTTTCCATCGCCAATGCGCCCGGTCTGAGCCGCGCGACGGATCGCCTCCACCGCTTTCTCAACCATGTCGTCGCCGAGCACAATCTCGATCTTCACCTTGGGAAGGAAATCCACGACGTATTCGGCCCCGCGGTAAAGCTCGGTATGGCCCTTCTGCCGTCCGAAGCCTCTCGCTTCGGTCACGGTGATCCCCTGCAATCCGACCTCTTGCAACGCCTCCTTCACTTCATCGAGCTTGAAAGGCTTGATGACCGCTTCGATCTTTTTCATGGCGTTTCCCTGGCCCCATACGGCTTGTCCGCCTCGCGCTTGCAGGGGCCTGCCGCGCTCTCCGTTTAGCAGGCTCCATGCCAAGCGCCTTGCGGCCAGGAAACCAGCTATGGATCAGGCGCTTAATAGCGCGTTGCCGGCATCACGGGAAGATGGCTGAGCACGAATTGAGCAGATTGCCTATTTTGTGGACAGATGCGTCTACGCCTTCATGGTACATGAGAAAATATCGTGCGGACGCCGGCAGGCATGATGGAACTGCTCACCACCGCCGAGATGGCACAAGCCGATCGCCTGACGATTGCCGGCGGAACTGCCGGCATCGAGCTCATGGAAAATGCCGGCCGGGCCGTAGCCGACAACGTTGCAAGCCGCCATCCGCCCGGCACCCGCATCGCGGTGGTCGCTGGACCGGGCAACAATGGCGGGGATGGCTTTGTTGCTGCGCGGGTGCTGCGGGAGCGCGAATACCGTCCGCGGGTGCTCCTCCTTGGCAGCCTGTCGCGGCTGAAAGGCGACGCTCTGACCGCTGCACGGCAATGGACCGGCCCCTGCGAGCAGGCCACCCCCAACCTGCGGAGCGGCGAGGTCGTCATCGATGCTTTGTTTGGAGCGGGCCTCGACCGGCCTGTCGAGGGGGATGCGCGGGTCATGATCGAGGCGATGAACGCCCAGCCCTGCGTCCATGCCGTCGATCTCCCCAGTGGAATAAACGGAACAACCGGCGCGGTCATGGGAACCGCCGTGCAGGCGTCCGACACCATAACGTTCTTTCGATACAAGCTTGCTCACGTGCTGCTGCCGGGGCGGCTGCACTGCGGCAGGGTTCACCTGGCCGACATCGGAATTGCGGCGAATACGATTGGGACAATTCGGCCGAGGGCATGGCTCAACGCGCCGAACCTTTGGCTCGACGCCTTTCCGGTGCCCAAGCACACGGGCCACAAATACACGCGCGGTCACGCAGTGGTCGTTTCCGGGGGAGCATTCTCGACGGGTGCGGCACGCCTGGCAGCCCGCGCCGCGCTGCGGGCGGGAGCCGGCCTTGTCACCATCGCCAGCCCGCGCGACGCGCTGGCGGTCAACGCCATGGCAAACCTTGCGGTCATGGTGCGGGGCGTGGACGGAGCAGGCGAGCTTGCAGACTTTCTGCGCGATGCCCGCCGCAACGCCGTGGTGCTGGGACCGGGGGGAGGGGTCGGAGCGCCGATGCGCGACATGGTGCTGGCAGCGCTTGCAGGCGAGTGCGCGGTCGTGCTCGACGCCGATGCGCTCACAAGCTTTGGGACGGAGGTGCGGACATTGATCGCGGCCATCGCAGGCCGAAAGGCAGTCACGCTGCTGACTCCCCACGAGGGGGAATTTGGACGTCTCTTCAGTGCGGTGGAGGAGGTTTCGAAAGCTTCATCGAAACTTGAAAGAACGCGGCGTGCGGCTGCGTTGACCGGGGCGGTCTGCCTGCTCAAGGGCGCAGACAGCGTTGTCGCCGCGCCCGATGGCCGTGCTGCAATCATCAATGATGCTCCACCCTGGCTTGCCACCGCCGGATCGGGCGACGTGCTGGCGGGCTTGGCGACCGGGCTTCTTGCTCAGGGCATGGGAGCTTTCGAAGCAGCCTCTGCAGCCGTCTGGCTGCACGCGCAAGGGGCAGCTGCCGCAGGCCCCGGCCTGATTGCGGAGGATCTGGCCGAGACGATGCCGCCGATCTATCGCCGATTGTACGCCCTGGCGGAGGCCCGGCGCTCGGAAGGCTCGAGCTGAATTAGGGGATTGCGACACAAACGAGCCCAATTCCTGCCGCGATCGAGCGGCGTTATGGGGTAACGGGGAACGGTTCGCGGCCTTTGGGTGCGCGACCGGTCTGCGGCCTTCGCTTCATCGCGCATCAGCGTTCCTTGTCCGGAATTGCCTTGCGCAGCATTGGTCGCGGCATGGGGAGTCAATGGGGCAAAGCTTTGCGGGCGCAAGCTGGGCGGGGAGGGCGCGCATTGCCGCGCTCGTCCTTGCCTGCCTGTCGCTTGCGCAATGCTCGGCTTCTCCCAAATTCAGCGATCGTGTCGTGGGCGAGGATGAGCCGGTGCCGAAGGGCGGAGGCAATTATCAGGTCGGGAAGCCGTACAATATCAACGGCCGCACCTATGTTCCCAACGAAAATTCGTCGTATCGCGCCGAAGGCATTGCCTCCTGGTATGGGCCCGATTTCCATGGCCGGCTGACGGCCAACGGCGAGGTCTTCGACATGCATGCCATCTCCGCCGCGCACCCGACCATGCCGCTTCCAAGCTATGCGCGCGTCACCAACCTCGACAACAAACGCTCCATCATCGTGCGCGTAAACGATCGAGGACCTTATGCGCGCAACCGCATCGTCGATCTGTCGATCGGGACCGCAAAGGCGCTCGGCTTCTACGGTCACGGGCTTGCGCGCGTGAGGGTTGAGTATGTCGGCCGCGCCCCGCTTTCCGGCAGCGATGACCAGATGTTGCTCGCAACCCTGCGCGAGGGCTCGCCCGCGCCCGCGCCGTCGAAGGTGATGCTTGCTTCCGCCAAACCTTTCCTGCCGAGTGCGCCTGACGGCAAGAGCGCGCCGGTTCCTGCGCAGCGCGCCGTTTCCAGCGGCCCCCCGGTGCGCCTGTCGCAGCAGGCATCGGCAAACGATCCAGCTACCCCCAATCGATCTCTGATGCGCTCACGATCGGCATCCGCCGATCCTCGCATGGACGTGTTCGCACCGGACGCATCCGCGCCGGCCGCGCCCCGCTATGAGGCGTCCACGCTCGGGCTCATGAGCGGTCGCGGGCTCTATTGAGCATTGATTTCGAGCCGGGGGCCTTGTTAAGCAGTGCCGGGCAGGCACCCACCTTCACCGGAAGGAATTGCTGCAGCTGCCATGAATTTACCGGTGGTTTCGGGCTTCCTGCGCTTTCCATTGCGCAGACCAGGTGTTGCGGCGGTTCTCGCCGTCACGATCGCGGCTGCCGCGGCCGCCCCCAACCCGGTATCGGGACCGAAGTCGAGCGATGGTTTCCAGACCGGCGCTCCCCATGCCATCCTGGTTGATGCCGACAGCGGCAGCGTCCTGTTCGAGAAAGGGGCCGACGATCTCATTCCGCCGGCGAGCCTGTCCAAGCTGATGACGGCGGAGGTGGTATTCAACCTGATCAAGCAGGATCAGCTCAAGCCCACGGACGAATTCATCGTCAGCGTCAACGCGTGGCGCCGCGGCGGCGCGCCATCGCACACGTCCAGCATGTTCATCCCGATCCACAACAAGGTATCGGTCGACAACCTGCTGCATGGCGTCATCATTCAATCCGCGAACGATGCGTGCATCGTGCTTGCGGAGGGGATTTCCGGCAACGAATCCGCGTTTGCCGAGCTGATGACCAAGCGGGCGCGTGAGCTCGGTTTGAGCAAGTCCACGTTCGGCAACTCGAACGGCCTTCCCGACCCCAGGCAGCTCATGACCTCGCGTGAGCTCGCCATGCTGGCGCGATACATCATCCAGACCTATCCTGATTACTACAAATATTACGGCGAGCGCGAGTTCACCTGGAACAAGATTCGTCAATTCAATCGCAATCCGCTGCTTGCGATGACCATCGGCGCCGACGGTCTCAAGACCGGCTTTACCAAGGAAGCGGGTTACGGCCTGGTCGGGTCCGCGGTGCAGAATGACCTGCGCCTGATCGTGGTGGTTAACGGCCTGCGGTCGGAAAAGGAGCGCGCCGAGGAGGGCAAGCGGCTGCTGGAATGGGGATTCCATAATTTTCAGCCCAGTCTGCTGTTTCCCGAGGGCCAGGAGATCGCGCAGGCGAGGCTCTACGGCGGCGCCAAGGGACACGTGCCGCTTGTTGCGAGGAGAGAGGTGAAGCTGATGGTGCCGCGCGGCACGCGTGAGAGGATCATCGCGCGCGTGGTTTATTCCGGCCCGGTGCTGGCGCCGGTGCGGCAGGGGCAGAAGATCGGGACGCTGAAGGTCTGGCGGGCGGGTTCCCTGGTTCTGGAAGAGCCCTTGCAGGCTGCCGAGAACGTGGACACCGGATCAATGTCGCGACGGGCCTTCGATGCCGCCTCCGAGCTCGTGCTCGGCCTGTTCCGAGCAGGATTGCAGCGGCTGTAGAGCATCGGTTGACATGCGTGGGCGATTCATCAGCTTCGAGGGGGGCGAAGGCAGCGGCAAATCGACCCACTGCGCGCTGCTCTCAGATCGTCTGCGGTCGCTGGGCATCTCTGTTGTCCGCACGCGCGAGCCCGGCGGTTCGCCCGGCGCGGAAGCCATCCGGCACGTGCTGATGTCGGGGGCGGCAAAGCCGCTGGGAGCCGAAGCCGAGGCGATACTGTTTGCCGCCGCGCGCGACGATCATGTGAAAGCCACCATCGAGCCCGCCCTGTCGAGGGGGGCCTGGGTGATCAGCGATCGGTTCCTCGATTCCACCAGGGTTTATCAAGGCACCCTCGGGCATGTGAATCCGACATTTATCCGGGCTCTCGAAAGGGTCACCATCGGCGAGCTGAGGCCTGATCTCACCTTCATTCTCGACGTGCCGGCCGAAGTCGGGCTTGCGCGCGCGCGCAAGCGACGAGGCCAGCAAGCCGCGGACCGGTTCGAAGCGGAGTCGCCTGCCGCCCACCAGGAGCTGTGCGAAGCCTATCGCCTGCTGGCGCATGCCGAGCCCGCGCGCTGCGTCATGATCGATGCGACCGAGCCGAAAGCCGCCGTTGCCGATCGCATCTGGAAGACGGTGAGCGAGCGTCTGCTGCCCGCGGCGGCGCCGGGACTGCTCACCGTCGCCGCATCGTGAGCGAGACGGACGAGAGCACGGATCGCCCCGTGTTGCCGCCGCGGGCGACAACGGTGCTGTTCGGCCATGCGGAGGCCGAGAATGCCTTGCTTGCCGCCTATCGCGACCGCCGCCTGGCGCATGCCTGGCTGATCGCGGGTCATCCCGGGATCGGCAAAGCCACGCTCGCCTACCGCATGGCGCGGTTCGTCCTGGCGCACCCGGACCCCGGCGCGCCGCAGGTCCGCGCGGCAACGTCGGTTCACGTGGATGCGGAGCATCCGGCAGCGCGCCGAATTGCGGCACAAGCTCACGGTGACCTCCTGCTGCTGGAGCGCACCATCAACGAGAAGACCGGCAAGCTCCGGCAGGAGATCCAGGTCGATGACGTGCGCAGATCGATCACGTTCTTTGGCTCGACGCCGGCTGAGGGCGGGTGGCGGGTCGCTATCGTCGATCCGGTGGACGACCTCAACGCGGCCGGTGCCAACGCGCTGCTCAAAATCCTGGAAGAGCCCCCGCAGCGGGCACTCCTGCTTCTGGTGAGCCATTCCGCAGGCCGTGTGCTGCCGACCATCCGCTCCCGTTGCCGCGTTCTGAGCTTGCGGCCGCTTTCCGCGCACGACGTCCTGGCTGCCGCCGCGGCGGCAACCGGGCTGGAGCGGGAGGATCCGGTGCTCCCGGCGGCCGCTGCGGTTGCGGAAGGCAGCGTGCAGCGGGCCTTGGCGCTTCTGGATCGCGATGCCCTCGAGCTGCGCAACCGCCTGCTCGCGCTGCTCGATCGGCTTCCCGCGCTGGACCTGCGCGCCCTGCACGGCCTCGGCGATCGCCTCTACGGCACCGATCCGGCTCCGCTTGCAGCCTTCGTCGATACGGTGAACGGATGGCTCGCAAGCCGCCTCGAAAGCACGGCGGAAGGAGCGACCCTCGACCGCATTGCCGCCGTCTGGGAGAAGCTCAACCAGGCCGCGCGCGACGTTGAAACATTCAATCTCGAGCGCAAGCCATTGGTCTTCAACGTTTTTGGATGGCTTGCCGAGGCCACGCGCGCTTGATAGGTATGGTGGCGGCTTGTATTTGACGAAAGCCGCCCCAAGCCATCGTATCGTTTGACCGACGACATCTGTCCTGGGCTGGCTGAGCGTCTGCCCCTGGACGGGTGAGAGGATTGGCTGCGAGCTCATCAATGGCCGACAAGCCACGCTATTACGTCACCACGGCCATCTCGTATCCCAATGGCCCGCCCCATATCGGCCATGCCTATGAGGCGATCGCGACCGACGCAATCGCGCGCTTTATGCGGCTCGACGGCCGTGAGGTGCTGTTTCTCACCGGCACGGATGAGCATGGTGTCAAGATGCTGCAGACCGCAGCAAAGGAGAGGCTCTCGCCGCGGGAGCTCGTCGAGCGCAACGTGCCGGCCTTCAAGGCCATGGTCGAGCGTTTGAACTGCTCGAACGACGAGTTCATCCGCACCACCGAAGAGCGCCACCATCGAGCCTCGATCGGAATCTGGCAGCGCATGGAAGCTGCGGGCGACATTTACCTCGGCAAATATTCCGGCTGGTACTCGGTGCGTGACGAGGCGTACTACGATGAGGACGAGACCAGGCTCAATGAGCAGGGCGAGCGGGTTGGCCCGCAAGGAACGCCGGTCGAATGGGTGGCGGAGGAGAGCTATTTTTTTCGCCTTTCGGCGTACCAGGACAGGCTGCTCGATCTTTACGCCCGCCATCCCGATTTCGTCCTGCCGAGGGAGCGGCTCAACGAAGTTGCGAGCTTCGTCAAGGGCGGCCTGCAGGACCTGTCAATCTCTCGCACCACGTTCGATTGGGGGGTAAAGGTACCCACCAACCCGAAACACGTCATGTATGTGTGGGTCGATGCCCTCACCAACTACATCACCGCGGTGGGTTATCCGGACGTCGACAGCCCCAAATTCCGCCGGTACTGGCCGGCCGACCTGCACGTGATCGGAAAGGACATCGTGCGCTTCCATGCCGTATACTGGCCTGCCTTCCTGCTCTCGGCGGGGGTGGAGGTGCCGCGCCGGATTTTCTCGCACGGGTTCCTTTTCAATCGCGGGCAGAAGATGTCGAAATCGGTGGGAAATGTCATCGATCCATTCGCCCTCGCCGATGCCTATGGCGTCGATCAGCTCCGCTATTTCTTTCTGCGCGAGGTGCCGTTCGGACAGGATGGCACTTACAGTCACGAGGCAATCGTCAACCGCATCAACGCCGACCTCGCCAATGATCTTGGAAATCTCGCGCAGCGCTCGCTCACCATGGTCGCGCGCCAGTTCGCCGGCATACTGCCGAAGCCGGGTGCATTCAGCGCTGCCGACAACGCGATCCTGGCGCTCGCCGACAACATGATTGCACTCGCGCGTGAGGCCATGAAGACGCAGCAGCTGCATCAGGTCCTCAATGCGGTCTGGGCCGTGGTGGCCGAAGCGAACCGGTACTTCGCCGGCGAGGCGCCGTGGGCGCTGGCCAAGACCGATCCGCTTCGGCAGGGGACGGTGCTCTATGTCACTGCCGAAGTGCTGCGCCAGATCGCAATCCTGAGCGCGCCTTTCATCCCGGGCTCGGCGGCCAAGCTGCTCGATCTGCTGGCCGTCCCCGTCCAGGAGCGGCAGTTTCGGGATGTCGGAGGAGCCCGAAGGATCACCGCCGGCGCGACCCTGCCGGCGCCGAGCGCGGTCTTTCCGCGTTATGTTGACAGCGAAGGGAGTGCGCAGACCTGATGTTTGGCGCGTGCCCGCGCATAGCGGCTCGGGTCTCCCGCCGGACGGAACCTCGAAGGTCTGTTGTGCATTTCGACTGAAAGGACTGCCATGTCGGACACCCCAGCATCGGATGAGGAGCGGCCCTGTCTGCACTGTCTCATTGCGGACACGATCGATGACTTCTACGCGGAATACGGATCCCAGAGCGGAGAGAAGGATACCCTCGACATCGATGAGATCATTTCGGCCCTGGGCAAGACCGTGGCCGAGCTGATCACGGGTTCCGATGCGGCCGCGCGCCAGCGCATCGTGGAAGACCTGATGAGTGAAATATCGAGATTTGAAGCTGAATATGCGAGCGCGCCGGGCTCCGACATGCGGCACTGACTGAAGCATTTTTCATGACGTTGACGCCCCTCAACGTCATGGCCGGGCTTGTCCTGGCTTGTCCCGGCCATCCACGCCTTGCCTTGCGGGATCACAGCCGTGGATGCCCGGAACAAGTCTGAACAAGTCCGGGCATGACGACGTAGTCTTTGGCTCAACCGAGATCTGATGCCGGCCGGCTATGCTTATTCGTCGCGCAGGCGCACCCATTCCATGTGGTATCCAAGCTTGTCCTCGTCGCGACCCTTGGGGACGATATCGAGGTAGTGATAGGCGCCGTTGAGCATGTCGAGGCCGCGCGAGTAGGTCGGGTACGTGTGATAAAGGCTGCCGTCGGCATCCTTGAAGAACACGCTGATGGCGGGCACGTCCTCGATATCAAAACGGCGGGTGCCATAGTTGGAATTATTGCCTTCCCTGGCAAGATCCTCCTTCGTCAGATAGGCGCCGAAATCGTGGTTGAACACGCCGTCGGGGCCGCAGGAAACCCACTCGAAAGTCCAGCCCATCCGGCTCGTGAACCTGGCAATCGGATGACTGGTCATCGATTGCTCCATCGCTTGCGGTTGGTTCCATCCTCTGCGGAGGCGTCGGCAGGGGCTTTCACCTCGAAATCCTAGATTAGCGCGGGATGCACGGCTCGCGTCGTACCCAGGCGGTTTGTCGCGGGCTTGGTACGCTTTGCGAGCAGGGCGAGGCGCTCTTCGTGCGTGAGCGGCTCCCAGGGGACGAGCTTTTCAGCGAGCACGTCCATGCGGCGAATTAGCGTGAGCTCCAGGAAAAGGCCAATGAAGTCGAGGTCGCGGAAGATGAGCGATCCAGATGCGCGCATTTTATCGCGAAGCCGCTCGTGGTGTGCTGGCAACTCGGTCCAATGAAGGCCGCAGCGGTGGTGGTGGGCGAGGTGGTAACCTTCGTTCATGAAATTAACTTCGTCACATAGAGTGACCGTGTTGGCAAAATAATCGTTGGGGCTCCTCGTATCGTAAAAGGCGTGCTGGACCCACGCAATCATCGCAGTGATGAAGTTGATACAGAGCAGCGGAACGAGCGCGAAGAGCAGCCCGATGCGCCATTCGTAGATGGAGAGCGCCGTAAAGAAAATAACGTAACGACCCATCCCCCAGAGCAATCGGCGGCAGTTGGCCTCATCGCCGCGCGCTTTGAAATACAGGTACGGCTCGATTCCGAGAACGGTCCAGACATTCCCGGAAAGGTAGCGGAAGAAATCGAGGCGGCTGGTGCGGTCGTACTCTGCATGGAAACGATTGTCCTCGAAGCCGCTGTTTTCGCGATGGTGCAGCCGGACATGGACGGTGCGATCAAGCTCGGGAATATTTCCGTAAAGATACCCAAGGAAGAATTCGACGTAGCGGCCAAAGATTTTACCGTAAATGCCCGAGAAATAACCTTGGGGGCGGTGAGCTTCGAGGTGTTTGACGCTGAATATCCTGACGAAGCGCTGAAACCTGATGCCGTAGAGCGAAAGGTAGAAAACGGCTACAAGCAGAAGGCTTGGCTTTTTCAGGACGAGCTGCACCAAGAAGATCGGCAGCACGCTGAAGGTTATGGCAATCATCAACCGCAATGCCGGCGTGTCGCGCGGGTCGCGCAACACTTTCTGTGCGAGCTGATCGAGGAGGCGGTCGTAGGCGCCCGAGAGGGCCTCGTACAGGGTGCGCAGGGGACCGATTTTCGCTACGAGCATCACCGCGGCATGGCATCCGATCGAAAGCGTGCCCACGAGCGCAATTGCGACCGTGCTCGCCGCGGCCATGACGACAGCGACGAATTGGACCGCGAGATTGCGTTCGCGCAGGAGGGGCGTTGGAAGCGGCGCCGCCGCCGGCGAGGCTGCGGTCGATTCGACACCTAGGGTCGCGTCGGTCACCTCGCCAATCGTCCAATTAGCCCAGCTTGCGTATTCACCAAAGTCTTGCAACAACCCGCTCACTGCGGCTGCGCTGCGCAGCTCTTCTCCGGTAAGTATCCCCCGGCAGAGCCGGGGGCTTTAGGGCGTGAGCCGCTCGAAGCGGCTGTGTGGGGTCGCTGACGCGGCCCCGGTCTGCGTTGGCTACCTAAAGGTAGCCGCTCAACGCCACAGGTTCATCTGCTCCAGGCGTTTGTCCTCCTCTTCTTGCTTCCTGATGTATTCCCGTATCACCTCTTGGTCTCGGCCCACTGTGGAGACAAAGTACCCTCGCGCCCAGAAGTGCTGACCTACGAAGTTCCGCTTCTTCTCTCCGTATACGCGGGCCAAGTGTATCGCACTCTTTCCCTTGATAAACCCGATCACCTGCGACACCGCATATTTCGGCGAGATCGAGATCAACATGTGCACATGATCCAGTAAAAGATGACCCTCCTCGATCTTGCTTTCATTCTGCTCGGCCAACTTTCGGAACACATCCCCAAATGCCGTCGCAATTCTGTATATAGCGTCTTCCTTCGACACCTGGGAATGAATACGACGTGATATTTGCACTCCCACTTGGAGTGGCTTAAGCTTTCATTGTCATCCATCGATGGGACTCCTGTTCGTGTGCTTGGCAGCTCACGATTCGGAGTCTCGTCGATGGCCCCGCGGGGTCCACTCCCTGATATGTCAAACTTTTGCTGCCTCCCCGGCAGAGCTGGGGGAACTCCTGTTTTGGTTTAGCGTTCGTGGAATGCGGTCAGACGGTAAGCATCCGAGTCCGGCGTTCCTCCGCACAGCAATGCATCCGCTGGCCAACCAACTCCGGGGCAGCGTATCGCATTGGTGAGGATCAAGTCAGCGTCTTAGCTGCAGTGCGAGATTCGACGCGGCAAATGCCCGAACCGGCACAAAAGGAGAAGCCGCCTTTTTCGGCCTCATGGTGCCAGCGGGAATTAACTCGTGCAGCAATCTCAGCCCCTTCGCCGCTCTCACCTCCACGGCCGAAGAGAAATGGAGCCTGTCGAGCCCGGTCTGCCGGTATTCAAACGGCTGCGGTACGGCCGCATGATGAAGTCCGAGCCGGTGATGTATGCCTTAAGTTCGTCAATCGAGCTTGGGGATATGCGCCCGCTCAATCACCTTGGCGAAGCGGGCAACGTCCGCCCTGAACTGCTCTGCAAATTCCCCGGGCGTGTTGCCGACCGGCAGCTGACCAGTCGAGATGAGCCAGTCGTGGACCTTCGGATCGGCCAGCGCCGCTGAGAGGTGTCGCTGAACGGCCTCCACGATATCGGACGGCGTGCCGCGCGGCGCAAACAGTCCGACCCAGCTCCCGATCTCGAGGCCGTTGAATCCCTGCTCTGATGCAGTCGGCACGCTTGGCAATGCATCCATTCGCTTCGTGCCGGTGACGCCAAGCCCGCGAATGAGATTGGCCTGGACGTTGGCGATGCCGTTGGCCTGCGGCAGAAATGCAAGCTGGGTATCGCCAGTGATCAGCGAGGTGGCCATCGCCGCATCGCTGCGATAGGGGATGTGGACGAGGTTTACGTCGGCGATACTGTTGAACAACTCCGCAAACAGGTGGAGCGAGGAACCGGGACCGCTCGAGGCGTAGTTCAAGGCGCCGGGCTTTTCCTTTGCAAGCGCGACCAGCTCGCGGAGATCGGCGGCAGGCGTTTTCATTGAGCCAGCGATCACGAACTGCGTCGAGACGGCCATCGAGACCGGGATGAAGTCATGGACCGGATCGAAAGGCAGCTTGCTGTAGAGCGCGGAGAGGCTCGACATCGCGCTGGTGTGAAGCAGAAAGGTGTAACCGTCGGGTGACGACTTGGCGACGATGTCGGCTCCGAGCGTGCCGCCAGCGCCAGGATGATTGTCGACAACAACAGGTTGCTTCATCAGCTCCTGCATCCTGGTGCCGAGGGTCTGCGCGAGCAGGCTCACCCCGCCGCCCGGCGCGTAGGGTACGACAATACGAACGGTGCGGTTTGGCCAGTTCTGTGCGCTGACGGGCTGCACGGCCGCAGCCGCCGCGCCGCCAAGCAGGGTGATGAGTTCCCGCCGTCGCATCGGCGATCGCTCACCCCGGCTCCATGCCGGTTTTGCGGATGATCGGGGCTGATGCGGGCGAGGTAAGGAATTTCAGGAGAGCGCGGGCGGCGTCGATTTGGGCGGCGGCCTTGTGCACGGCGGCCGAAAACACCGTGATCTCCTGGATATCGGCCGGCAGCGGCCCGAGATAGTCGATGCCCTTGACCGGCAGCAACTCGCTCACCTGCTGGAAGCCGATCTCAGCGTCGCCGCGCGCCACCACCTCGCCGACCGGGACGTTGGGACCGTCTTGGGTGGGGATCGGCGGCACGATCTTGGACTTGAGTTCATCGGTCAGCCCCCAGTTCGCGATGAGGCGCGCCATATGAACGCCGCTCGGCCCGGCCGAATACGCAATCGTGTTAGCCGCCAGCAATGCCTTCCGGATACCTTCCGAGGCGCTCACGTCGATCTTCGGTGCCCCGGCGCGGATGGCCACCCCGATACCGGATGTCGCGACGTTGACGCGGCTGTCGGCAACGAGCTTGCTGAGCTTGATGAGGTCGTCGATTTGCGCCGCAGGCAACATGACAATGTCAGCGATCTCGCCATCGGCGACCCGCTTGGCGAGCGCGTTGACGCCGCCCCAAATCGTCATCACGTTGTGCCCGGTCGCCTTCTCGAAACCCGGCACCAGGAGCGTGTATGGCTCCCTGATTCCGGGCGAGCCGATCACCTTGATCTCGGCAGCGCTTGCGAATGCAGTCAGCATCGCGGCTCCCACAGCTCCCAGCGTCGCCCATCTGGCGGCAACGGTGGTAACCGGCGCTCTCCTCGTCATGGCAATTTTTCCCTGTTCGTTTTGGCGCGAACATAAGGCAACCGATCAGCCTGCCGCAACTTCACCCCTGGGGGCTGCGCCCAGTGCAGCCGGCCAGCCGCGTACACTGCACATCCGAGGTCCGTTAAACGGGCCTCGTCGCTTCGTAGCTTGGCCGCACGGCCTGCACTATGTTGGCAAGCCGGTCGCTCGTTGCGCGGCCGTCACGACCAAGGGAGGGGACCATGACGCCGTCACGTTTTTGCGTCGCAACAGGCGTGTTCCTGCTGGCGGCGCTTGCGCTACCGACCCATGCCGACATCATTGCCGATTGGAACAAGGCCGTCGTACCGCCGCCGCCCGAACTCAAGGAGGTCACAGTCGACCCCTCGAGCACGGCGCTTCTGCTCCTCGATATCATGAAAGGGAACTGCAGCGCGCGTCCGCGCTGCGTCGCCGCCATGCCCAGCATCAAGCGGCTCCACGACGAGGCGCGCGCGCACAACATGGTGGTTTGGTACAGCCTCGTCGGATCGGAAGGCAAAGCGACGCCCGACGACGTCATGGATCCGGCAATCAAACCGCGCCCGGGCGAATGGTACCGGCAGAGCGGGACGGACAAATTCCTCGGCTCGACGCTCGAGCCCACGCTGCGGCAGGCGGCCATCAAGACTGTCATCATCTGCGGTAACTCGTACCAGGGCGCCACGGTCGGCACGACACAGCAAGCCGCGCAGCGCGGCTACAAGATCATCCTCCCGGTCGACTGTTCCGCGGGCGAGAACGAGTACCAAGAGCAGTACGCGACCTACCATTTGACGAAGGGAAGCTGGGTCGGCGTAACCAGCAACGTCACGCCCACACGGAGCACGATGGTGAAATTTTAGATTGGCTGTCGGCGCGAGGTGCTACTTGTGCCGGCACCTCCTCGGCGCCGGCCGATGCCCGAATCGGGTCAAAACGAGAAGCCCCCATTTTTGGGCTTATGTCAGCTCCCATCAGCGACGCACATGCCGCCAAGCGCGCTGGGGTGCATGTCAGTGGGACATTCGCCCGGCATTATTGCGAACGCCGCCCTCTCGGCCAGTCGCCAGTCCGTTGCATCTTCCCAACTGATACGGAAGCCAAGAACGTCACGGAAATATCGGGCGCTCTGGTTGATGTCCGGAACGGCGAGCACAAAAGCCCAAGGGGTAATTTTTGACTCCATAGTGGCTCCCGACCCCTCGAATGCCTGGAACAGGGCATCTTGTCGGCAATCCTTTGTGCGATCAAGCAATGTCGGCTCAGGGGTCCTTCTCGGCTGATCCGCTCATTCGACCAGGTTCAAGGCCGGGGCCGCATCACCTCCGATAGTGGCTGTAAACACGACCGAACTGGTCCGCCGGTGCGTGCCATCAGCGACTAAGTGGTTCGTCGCAAAACGCACGTTTCTAATAAGAGCTGGTTCGCTACAGAGCGGCATTCGCGTCTGCTCGCAAGACTTCTCCGAAAGCGATGATGTAGCCCTCGGGGTCCTCTAGATAAAAATCCTTGGTTCCCCAGGCAGTGGGTGCAAGTGGCTTCAGGATCGTGGCACCCTTATCCCTGCAGACCTGATAGAGCGCGTCAACGCCGTCAACGCCGGCGTAGATGTCCAGGTGTTCATGTTGGTGGCGGATGGCACGATCCTCAGCGGTCTTCGGCGCGCATTTGAGGTGAAGCTCAAAGCCGTCGCGTTCGCCAATGGCATAGAAACCGCCCCAAGGTGGACCGAAGGCGAAGCCGAGAACGTCGCGATAAAATGCGACGGCCTTCCCTAGATCGTCCACTAGCAACTGCGGTGCGAAGGACGTCATTCGTGAAATACCGGTCATGGTGTGTCCTGCCTCTACCCTCTCCCGGACGGAGGCGACAGCCTAACAGCGAGAACGGCATTGTGCATTACAGCGAAATTGAGCCGCTGATGTCGGCTCGGGGTTCAAAGGCGGCGGTCTAGAGCATGTTCCGCCCCAATTGAATCGGGGGGATTCTCGTGAGGCGAAGAATAGGAGAGTCTATCGGCATTGATTCGCTTTTGGGAGGCTAACGATGCCGAAGGCCTATTCTGCGGACATGCGTGAGCGCGTGATTGCGGAAGTGGAAGGCGGAGCTTCGCGGCGCGAGGCAGCTGAGGAGCTTGAGGTCAGTGCCAGTACGGCGATTGTCTGGGTCAAGTGTTTTC
>Ga0310916_10000268_pt1 | contig 27681 bp, 28 predicted proteins | sample GREbulkMGLF176_FD_203444 | JGI IMG/M metagenome (GOLD analysis project Ga0310916, IMG submission 203444) | Lab enrichment of tropical soil microbial communities from Luquillo Experimental Forest, Puerto Rico - GRE.bulkMG.LF176 | ecosystem: Environmental > Terrestrial > Soil > Tropical forest >...
GGGTCTTTTCCAGTTCAAAACGATCTATTGGTGGGAATGGGTACACCGGATACTGGCGCGGCTTATCGGCGCTGTATTCCTTGTTCCGTTCCTATGGTTTCTTTGGCGCGGCGCGATCGATCCGCCGCTGCGCGCGCGGCTCTTGGCAATTTTCGGCCTGGGGGCCGCGCTCGGCGCGGTCGGCTGGTGGATGGTTTCCTCAGGCCTCGCCGAGCGGGTGAGCGTGTCGCAATACCGCCTGGCGTTTCACCTGACGCTTGCCTCCGTGATCTTCGCCGCCGTGTTGTGGACCGCGCAAAGCCTGGCGCCGCGCGCGCCCATTGCTGTGCCACGGCACCTGCGCGGCGGCGCGATGACGTTGCTCGTGCTGGTGATCGTGCAGATCTATCTGGGCGCGCTCGTTGCCGGGCTGCATGCCGGGCTCGTCTACAACAGCTGGCCGCTGATCGACGGCGCGCTGGTGCCGGATGCCGCGCGATTATTCTTCGAGATGCCGCTGTGGCGCAATTTTTTCGAGAATGCGCTCACCGTCCAGTTCGATCATCGCATGATGGCCTATGCGCTGTGGCTTTTGGCGCTGGCGCATGCCGTGCACGTTGCGCACCGTGTGGGCGGCGGCGGTGCGCTGACCGGCGCGCTCTGGCTGGCGGGCGCGGTCACGCTGCAGGCAGTGCTCGGCATTGTGACTTTACTCGAGCAGGCACCGCTGGCTTTAGCACTGCTGCATCAGGCAATGGCGATTGCGGTGCTGACAATCGCCGTGCTGCACGCCCAGCAGCTCGCGGGCGCCGCGGCTTCGCACGTCATCGAGCAGGCTTCCCGTCACGCCGCCCTGCGCGGCCAGCAGGGCGCAACATGATCGAACTCACCGAGCACGGCGGCATGGCTATCCTGCGCATGGCCGACGGCAAGGCCAACACGATGACGGTTGAGTTCTGCGAGGCGCTGATCGCGCGCTTGAAGGAGGCGTCGCGCGCCCGTGCCGTCGTCCTCACCGGCAGCGGGCGCATCTTCTCCGCCGGCGTCGATCTCGTGCGGCTTATCGACGGGGGCGCGTCCTATATCCGCAAGTTTCTGCCCGTGTTGAGCGCCATGTTCGCCACGGTCTTCTCCCATCCCAAGCCGGTGGTAGCGGCGATCAACGGCCATGCCATTGCCGGCGGCTGCGTGCTCGCCTGTGCGGCCGACCGGCGCCTGATGGCGCGCGATGCCGGCCGCATCGGCGTGACCGAGCTTCTGGTCGGCGTTCCGTTTCCGCCCATTGCCATGGAGATCATGCGCCGCGCGACCGCGCCGCAGTACTTCGAAAACGCGCTATTCAGTGGCGCGACGTTCGCGCCGCAGGATGCTATCGCGCGCGGTTTCGTGCACGAGATCACGGAACCGGAAGGTTTGCTCGACCGTGCCGTCGCCGCGGCTGCAACGCTTGCAGCGTTGCCTTCTGGCGCCTTTGCCTTGACCAAGCGGCAGACGCGCCAGACAAGTGGTGGCGAAGTCACCGATGCGGAGATCGAGCAGATCTGGACTGCACCGGAGACGCTCGCGCGCATTCGCGATTACGTGGAACGTACGCTGCGGAAGTCGTGATCATTTCCTCGGTTTGTCATTCCGGCCGAGCCGCGGGCGCAGACAGGTTTACGCAGTCTGCGAAAGCTTGACTGCGTTGGCGAGAGCCGGAATCCAGTAGTCACTGGTGGTTACTGGATTTCGGGTTCGCGGGCTTGGCCCGCGCCCCGGAATGAGGGCTCGAAATTACCACGCATCATGCCGCCGCGAGCGCCTGCTCCAGGTCGGCGATGATGTCGTCCTTATCCTCAAGCCCGATCGAGAGACGCACCACGTCCGGCCCGGCGCCGGCCTGCACCTTCTGCGCATCGGTGAGCTGCCGGTGCGTGGTCGAGGCGGGATGGATGATCAGCGAGCGGGTGTCGCCGATATTGGCGAGGTGCGAGAACAGCTTCACGTTGGACACTAGCTTGACGCCGGCGTCGTAGCCGCCCTTGAGCCCGAAGGTGAACACGGACCCGGCGCCGTTGGGCACGTATTTCTTGGCTAGGTTGTGATAGCGGTCGCCGGGCAGTCCGGGATAGCTCACCCAGGCCACCTGCTTGTGGCCGGCGAGCCATTGCGCAACCACCTGCGTGTTGTCGCAGTGGCGCTGCATGCGCAGCGGCAATGTTTCGATGCCGGTGAGGATGAGAAAGGCATTGAACGGCGAGAGTGCCGGCCCGATGTCGCGCAGCGCGAGTACGCGGCAGGCGATGGCGAAGGCAAAATTGCCGAAGGTCTCGTGCAGCACGATGCCGTGATATTCCGGGCGCGGCTCCGACAGCATCGGGTAGCGCTTCTCGCGCGACCAGTTGAACGTGCCGCCGTCGACGATCAAGCCGCCGATCGAGTTGCCATGGCCGCCGAGAAACTTGGTCAGCGAATGCACCACGATGTCGGCGCCGTAGTCGATCGGCTTGCACAGGTACGGCGTCGCCAGCGTGTTGTCGACGATCAGCGGCACGCCGGCGCTCTTGGCGATCTTGGCGACCGCCTCGATGTCAGTGATGACCCCGCCAGGGTTGGCGATCGATTCGATGAAGATCGCCTTGGTCTTCGGGCTGATCGCGCGCTCGAACGTAGAAATATTGTCGGGCTCGGCCCACACCACGTTCCAGTTAAAATTCTTGAACGCATGATTGAACTGGTTGATCGAGCCACCGTAGAGCTTTTTCGAGGCGACGAATTCCTCGCCCGGCCGCATCAGGCAGTGCATCACGATCACTTGCGCCGCGTGGCCGGACGCGACTGCGAGTCCCGCGGTACCGCCTTCCAGCGCGGCGACGCGCTCTTCGAGAACCGCGTTGGTGGGATTGCCGATGCGCGTGTAGATATTGCCGAACGTCTGCAGGCCGAACAGCGAGGCTGCGTGATCGACGTCCTCGAATACGAACGAGGTGGTCTGATAGATCGGCGTGGCGCGCGCGCCAGTGGTGGGATCGGGCTGCGCGCCGGCGTGGATCGCAAGCGTGGCAAAGCCCGGGGTGCGGTCGGTCATGGCCGGTCCTTGTGCTGACGGGACCTAGCGGCGGTCCGCGCATCCGAAGTTTGTTTATCGGAGCGGTTGCACGCGCTCAAGCGTAGCCCGGATGGAGCGAAGCGAAATCCGGGGTTATTGCCACGCGGCACGGCAGCCCCGCATTCCGCCATAGCGCGTCGAAGACGCGCGTAAACGCGCTTATGCGTCCATGCGGGCTACAACCTGACGATCACCCGCCGTTTGGATCGATCTTTTGCGCCCGCATCGCCTGTTCGGTGGCGCCGCCCGGCGTGGTGACACGGTTGAGGGCCATTCGCTGGATTCCGCGGCCGAACAGCTGCGCCTTCTTGGCGGTCAGCGTGCGCGTGTTGACTCCCATCCAGGCGATTTCCGAGGAGAGCCGGCCGTATTCGATCTTGGGGCAGCGGTTCATCACCACCTTGAGACCGTTTGCCTCCGCGAGCCGTGCCGCTTCGTCGTTGCGGACGCCGAGCTGCATCCATATCACCTGCGGCCGCGGATTGAGCGCGAGCGCCTCCTGCACGATCGGCAGCGCGTATTGCGACGCACGGAAAATATCGACCATGTCGATAGGCTGGGGAATGTCAGCAAGTTTTCCGTACACCTTGCGGCTGAGCATCTCGTGCCCGGCTTGGCCCGGATTGACCGGAATCATGTTGTAACCGCGTTCCAGCAGGTACTTGAACGCAAAGTAGCTCGGCCGGTTCTCCTTCTCGGAAGCACCAACCATGGCAATCGTCTTCACGGTATTGAGGATGCCGCGGATGTAGGCGTCATCGTACCTGTCGTGATCCATGCATTCCGCTCGATCTGTTCGGCCACAACATAAGGCGGGCCCGCCGCGACCGAAAGGGTTCGAGGAAGAAAGCGGCTACAGCAAGGGAAGAATGGCGTGAGCAGTTGCCAAGCCGCGGCTCGGATCGCGACCGTCTTGAATGCACCAAATCGCCGACAGAACGGCTTGTGCAAACGCCCATGCCAAGACGCGGTCGCGATCGAATTGCAAGCGCTCGCCCACGACGGCGATCCGCCGCTCGATGATTGACGCCACGGCAAAACGGCAGGATCCTGGGTCGGATTTCGCAGCGCGGAGCCAATCTCATAGGGGCTCTCGCCGACCACGCCCTTGGGATCGATGGCGACCCAGCCGCGGTGCTGATCGTAGAGGATGTTGTGATGATGAAGGTCGCCGTGCAGCAAGCGCCGCGGCCCCTGTGAACTCGCCAGCTCCGCGAACAACGCAACGGCACGATCGAGCAGGTTGAAAGGGATCGCGCCGGCATCATTCCGATAGGATTTGAGTTCGCTGCCCCAATCCTCGATCGAGGGAAATTGATTGACAGCATCAGCGGGGAGGGCGGGTCGGTGCAGCGGCAATGAGATCGCAAATGATGCCGGTCGCCTCGTCGTCGCAGCTGGCGATAACGAGGTCGGTCAGAGGTCGACCCGGAATCGCGCGCTCCAAAAGCATGGCGCCTGGGCCGTGCTCAAGGACGCGGACGGCGCCGCTTCCGGCAAAATGCAACAAGGCGGCAAGTGAGTGGGTTTCATCATTCTCCGGACGCGGGATTTTCAACACCACGCAGTCTTCGCCGCGGCGGCCGAACGCGACGCAGCCGGTCGGGGTTTCGAGGACGGAATCCTCGAGGACAACGCCCCACAGTCGGGCCAGCCGTCGGAGATCATCACGTGGCAAGCTGAGATGCTCTGGCCGGATTGAACGCGCCAAGCGAGTTGAAGACGAAAGTGCGGGCGGGGACGATTATTTCTCGTCCCAGTCCGGCCGGCGTTTTTCGATGAAGGCCGCAATACCTTCTTCGGCGTCGCCCATCATCATATTGTCGGCCATCACGCCGCTAGTGAAACGGTATGCATCGGCGAGCGGCATTTCCAACTGACGATAGAAGGCTTGTTTGCCCAGGCCGATGACCGCCGCCGGCTTCTCGGCAATCTTGCCTGCCAGATGCAAAGCCTCGCTGCGCGCGGTTCCCGGTTCGACCACGCGATTCACCAGCCCCATGCGATAGGCATCGTCGGCTGAAATCAAATCGCCGGTGAGCAGCATCTCCATGGCATGCTTGCGCGCGACTTTGCGCGAGACTGCGACCATCGGCGTCGAGCAAAACAGGCCGACGTTGATACCAGACGTTCCGAACTTGGCAGTCGACGAAGCGATCGCAAGATCGCATGCCGCTACCAGCTGGCAGCCTGCGGCCGTCGCCGTGCCTTCGATCGCGGCAATGACCGGCGGCGGCAAGCCGACGACCTGCTGCATCATTGCACTGCAGGTCTCCATGATCCGCCTGAAATAGGCCTTGCCGCCGTCGGCGTCGGCCCGGTGCGCGGTCATTTCTTTCAAATCGTGTCCGGCCGAGAATACTGGACCCTCGGCGGTCAAGACTACCGCGCGCACCTCACGGTCGGCGGCGATCGCAGCAAAGCTCTCACGCAGGGTGGACAAAGTCGCCTCGGACAGTGTATTGCGCGCCTGCGGGCGATTAAGCGTGAGCACGGCGACGCTGCCGATATTCTCCCGCAGGAGCGCCGGCTCGTTCGGGATCGCGCGGGCGGATGATTGCGCCGTCATCGAGTGGTTCCCAAGCACGCTTCTACGTAACGTTCCGGCGCGCCGGTGCAAGGCCGCAAAGGAACGGCGGTGGGCGGCGCACGTTATCACTTTGCACGGCAGATTGGAGCCTGATGGTGCCATGGCAAGAAAAGCATCCAAGCGGCGAAGCAGCGCAGCGCGCCGGCGAGCGGGAAGCGCCAGATCGCGCCGATCGTCCAGCTCGCGAACCGGAGGCGATGGTCACGCCGCGTGACCGAGCGCAGTGGCGCGCTCACTTTGGAGAAGGGCGTGTTCACTGCGCGCGATCCCAAGCGCATCGCGGCATCGCTGAAACGATCCGCGCAACGCAGCAGGCGCCGCAAAGCTGACCCTTATCGTTCCGCGCTCTCAATGCTCGCCTTTTATATCAATCGCGCCGGCAAGAACCTGCCGGCCTCGCGCAAGAAGACCTTGATGCGGGCGAAGGGCGAGTTGCGCAAACAGTTCAGGAAAGACTCGTAGCCCGGATGGAGCGCTAACGTAATCCGGGGCTGCATCGACAGTCCCGATGATCCGGATTTCGCTTCGCTCCATCCGGGCTACAAGCTACGCTGGTGCCGTAGGGGAGGGCGGTGCATGCCGGTGTTGATGACGGTCGAGGCGCTCGAGTGTTTCCTCGCCGCCGAGTTTCCGCAGGCCTACCATCCGGCGAGCGGTCTTGTCGTCGAAGCGGTCTGGGACGGCGGCTGTCGCGTGCGCCAGCGCTTTCGCGAGGATTCGCTGCGCCCGGGCGGCACCATTTCCGGGCCCACCATGATGGCGCTCGCCGATTTCACCATGTATGTGGCGCTGCTTGGCGCGATCGGGCCGGTGCCGCTCGCGGTGACGACCAATCTCAACATCAATTTTTTGCGCAAGCCGGGCCGCTGCGATCTCACCGCCGAGGCGCGGCTGCTCAAGCTCGGCAAGCGGCTCGCTGTTGGCGAGATCGTGATCCCACGCGAATGGCGATCCCGCGCCGCTCGCGCACGCGACGTCCACCTATTCGCTGCCCAACATGTAGCCGCAGGATGGGCTACGGCGCTTTGCGCCTGAGCAGGTACTATGACACCATAAACGCAAGCTTTTGATGGAACTGCGGATCATGCCCTAGGCAACATTGACGGTGGCGCGGCGCTTCGTGTATGAGCCGCGCCTTGATCCCCGCGCCGATCCCGGGAATGCAGTCATGAATACCTTTTCGGCCAAAGCCGCCGACATCGAAAAGAAGTGGGTGATGATCGATGCCACCGGCCTGGTCGTCGGCCGGCTCGCCAGTATCATCGCGCTGCGGCTGCGCGGCAAGCACAAGCCGACCTATACACCGCACGTCGATGACGGCGACAACGTCATCGTGGTCAATGCGGAAAAGATCGTGCTCACCGGCCGAAAGCGCGAGAAGAAGATTTACCGTCACCACACCGGCTTTATCGGCGGCGTCAAGGAGCGCACCGCGCGCTCGATCCTGGAGGGAAAATTTCCCCAGCGCATCGTCGAGAAGGCGGTCGAGCGCATGCTGCCGCGCGGCCCGCTCGGCCGCGTGCAATTGGGCAATCTGCGCGTCTATGCCGGTCCGGATCATCCTCATGTCGCTCAGAATCCGGAAAAGCTCGACATTGCCGGCATGAACCGCAAGAACACGAGGAGCGCGTGACCGTGGCGGAAACCATGCAGTCGCTCGATCAGCTTTCCGCACTCAAGCCCGCGGCCGCGCCGGAGCCGCCGAAATATGTGCAAAAGCTCGACAAGCAGGGCCGCGCCTACGCCACCGGCAAGCGCAAGGACGCGGTGGCGCGGGTCTGGGTCAAGCCGGGTCCCGGCCGGATCACCGTCAACACGCGCGAGCTCGAGGCCTATTTCGCGCGGCCGGTTCTGCGCATGCTGATCCAGCAGCCGCTGATCGCAGCCAACCGTACCGGCCAATACGACGTGGTCTGCACGGTTTCGGGCGGTGGACTTTCCGGCCAGGCCGGCGCGGTGCGCCACGGCCTTTCCAAGGCGCTGATGAATTTCGAGCCGGATTTGCGCGGCGCGCTTAAAAAGGGCGGCTTTCTCACCCGCGATCCGCGCGTGGTCGAGCGCAAGAAGTACGGCCGGCGCAAGGCGCGACGCTCGTTCCAGTTCTCGAAGCGCTAGCGGCCAAAGGCCGCTTGGAAAAATGCGATGGTCGCCGACCGGGCAGCCGCCGCCACTGTTTGGTCGGGAACGAAGCGCACCGGGCCGCCGCGGCCACGATGGCTGAAGCGGTCCTCAAACGTCATCGGACCAGGCAACTTCACGTCCCAGGCATGGCTTGCATTGGCGTGCACGAGGAGCGTGACGTGTTCCCGCTTCGCCTGCGGCAGCCCTTCAACCAACTTCGTGCATGAGGCGCCGCCGTCGGCATCGTCGTAGTCGTCCTGCCCCGCCACCTGCAATTGGATCGGCGCACCGGTCCATGGCATGGCCACGGCGCCTGCCCCCGGCCCCCCGGGTAGGTAGGGCCAGCACACGAAATAATGTCCGGCGTGCGCCGCAAAGCGGAGTTTGGAATCCAGCGCGCGCACGGCTGCGAGTTCGGACGCGGCGAGGAAGCTGAGCGCCGCACCCCAGGAGAAACCCATAACGCCGATGCGCCGTGCGTCGATTGCGGGATTGGCGGCCAAGAATTTGAGCGCGCCGAAGACGTCAGGGAGCGTATCGACCGGCGTCCGCGGCCGCCGATCGATTCCGCCGAGACCTCCAAATGCTGCCGCCCCGGCCGGCACGCCACGCGGTGTCCACATGTCGATGACAAAGGTTGCCATGCCCGCTTCAGTGAAAGCCGCGACATAATCAGGCTCGGGGCCATTGGGCAGCAACCCGCCGCTTGCGTGCACGATGACCACCGCTGGGATGGACCCAACCGCGTTTCGGGGGAGATTCAGCGTGGCGGGAATAGAACTAGGCGGCGAGGCGCCGGGCGCGACTGGCATGCCGGCGGGGGAATAGCTGACTTCATTCGTTTCGGCGCGCGCCGCAGCCGGGACAAACATCACGACCAAGGCGAGGATTCGGAGAGAAATTGGCTTGAGTGTTGATGCGTTTGCCATGGGGTCTTTCCGTCGCGGAACGGTTATCGCGGGAGCGGGGATTTTGGCGGGCACGCGCTATTTGGTGTGGCAGCCGAGACAGGTGATGCGGGCGATCGCGGAGGGGTTGGCGAGGCGCGCGCCGGCCGCCGCGGCATAAATCGTATCCGGCAGTTCGGCGACGATGCGGTCGAGATAACGGCGCGACTTCTCCGCATCGTTGAGGCGTGACCAGCCTTCGGCCAGCGCCGCGAACAGCTCTCCTTTGGGATGCTGCGCGAGCGTTGCCAGACGCGGCTGCTCCAACGCCAAAGCCTTCTCGAAGTCCTCTACCGCCGTCTCAAAATACACCCGCGCGCGTTGCGCGTCGGCAATTTGCATCCCGGCCGCGAGCAGGACGGCGCCACGTGGAATGCGAACGCCGAGATTGTTCGGCGCGAGCGCAACCGCCTTGGCCATCTCAGCAAGGCCGTTGCGATTGAGCAGGCCGGCCTTTTCGGTATCACCGCTGCGGAAGGCTTCTCCGGATCGAAACAAAAGACCGGTTCCATGCCAGACCAGCGCTTCGGCGTGATCGGGATTCTCGGCGAGACGAGCCTCGCACAAAGCCATCGCGCGATCGAAGGCTGCTTTGTCGCCGGCAAAACCGCGGAACATGTCCTCGCGCACCAGATAATCGAACCGCTGAGCCGCGGCCTGCGCGTGCGCCGAATGGGTCGCGGCGATGACGAAACCGATGACGGTCAGCAGCAATGCAAATTTGCTCATTTGCCTTTCTCCCTTGCCGATTTTGCCCGCCGCAGCAGCAGCTCGAGATGCGCGACATGATCGAGCAGCGCCTTGCGGCCGCGCTCGGTCAGCGCGTAACGCGTCTGCGGCTTGCGATTGACGAAACGCTTTTCCACCGAGACGTAGCCGGCGTCCTCGAGCTTGCGCAGATGCACGCTGGCATTGCCGTCGGTGGTCTTGATAGCGTCGCGTACCACCGAGAAGTCGACCGCGCCGGCGCTCGCGAGAAACGCGACGATCGCGATGCGAACCCGGCTCTGCAGCACCTCGTCGATCGCATTGTGGTCGAAGTCGATCATGCGGCGGCGGGCGCAGTGGGGGCGGCGGAGGTCGGCCGTCCGCGCCACAGCAACAGCCCCGGCAATGCCAACAGCAGCAACATCAGCACAGCGGAGAGCGGCAGCACCTCGACACGATGGCGCAGCGCGTAGAGCAGCAAGGCTGCCACCCACCAGCCGATCCCGACCCCGCGCATCCAGGTGAGGCTGCACAGAAACGAACTCGCGAAAAAACCGATGCCGAGGACACCCGCGCTCACCGCATTGAACCAGCCCTGACGCATGTCGCCACCGATGATCACGGCCACCGCGAAGCTGGAAAGAAAGATGCCGCAGCCGAACCACAGCATGCGCAGCGCTTGCACCATCGGCGGGGGCGTTGGACGCGGCTTCGACGGAAACAGCAGCGCCGCGAACAGGCGGCGCAACGAATAGAGCCAGGGCAGCACGATGCAGACCGCCCAAACCCAATTGGGATCGACGCGCCACCATCGGATCGCGGTGGCATAGGTCCCGAGATAGCCGATCGCCACTGCGGTGCCCCACACCAGCATGTCGAGGCTGCGCCCGGCGGCGAAGTCGCGACCCTGTTCGACGGCGCGGCGGATGAAGGCAATGTCCTCGCGCACGCTGTCTTCGAGGCTCATGTCCCCTCCGAATCATAATGGACTTTAAGATATAAAGTACACTGCCGGGCGGCGGTTGTCAATGCATGGCGACTGCATGGGATAAGGCGGCGGAGATGGTGTCGCGGCTGCTAAGCGGCCCGCAGTAATCAGAGGCCGTGCGCTGCCGGCAGCTGCCCAAAAGACGAGCGCAGTATGCGCCGCAGGGTCAATCCGTCGGCGCTCCGCCGCAACCAGAATGGGAAAATCTATGTCGCGCCTCTGCCTGACCTTCGCCAGCTGCCGCTACGACCGGATGGAGGCCATTCGCGCAGGCGAGGTGGTCCCGGAAGGCATCGATCTCAACACCATCGCGTTTGCGTCCGGCCGCGAGATCTTTGATCGCATGGTGGGCGGACGGGAATTCGACGTGGCGGAGCTTTCCGCCTCGGAATTCATCAGCTTGATGGGACGTGGCGACTGTCCGTTCGTCGCCCTGCCAGTATTTCCCTCGCGCGTCTTTCGTCATGGCTACATCTTCATCAACGCGCAGGCCGACATCCGCGCCCCGAAGGATCTCGAAGGCAAGCGGGTGGGCGTGCCGCTTTACACGCAGACCGCGGCGATCTGGGCGCGCGGCCATCTGGCGGACGAGTTTGGGGTCGATCTCGATTCGATCCGCTGGGTGCAGGGGGCGGTGGAAAAAACCGGCTCCCACGGGCGGCCGCACGCGCCGCCGCTCCCGGGGCCGGTCCGCATCGAGCAAAATGCGAGCGGGTGTTCGCTCGGCGCGCTGCTCGCGCGTGGCGACATCGATGCCCTGATCGGTTCACGCAAGCCGGATGAACTCGGTCGCGATGCCAACGTGGTCCGGCTCTTTCCCGATCATCGCGCGCTCGAGCGCGACTTCTATCGTCGCCGCAAAATCTTTCCGATCATGCATTTGATCGCCATGCGCCGCGATCTCTACCAGCGCCAGCGCTGGATCGCGACCAGTCTCTACAATGCATTCGTCGAGGCCAAGCGCCGCGCGCGCATGCGTCTGCACTACGCCGGCTCGCTTGCCGCCATGCTGCCCTGGCTCGTCGACGACGTGGAGGAGATCGACGCGGTGTTCGGCGGCGATCCGTTTGCCTACGGCATTGAGCCCAATCGGCCAACCTTGCAGGCGCTCGTCCAATACATGGTGGAACAACATTTCATCCCGCGCGCGATCGCGATCGAGGATTTGTTCGTGCCGCTGCCTGGCGCCGTTGGATCGTAATCGTCGCCATGGCAGTGGGGTCTCAAACAAAAGCACGAAACTCGGCGGAGCACCGCGTTAGTTACTGACGGCGTACGGCTGGTGGCACGCTGCAAAACGGAAAGGGCGCCCGCGGGCGCCCTTAAGTTGCATCGCAACGGCGATGAAGGGCGGACGCTACGCCGAGTAATACATTTCGAATTCGACCGGATGCGGAGTGTGCTCGAAGCGGATGATTTCCTGCATCTTGAGCTCCATATAGGTGTCGATGAAATCGTCATCGAACACGCCGCCGGCCTTGAGGAACGCGCGATCCTTGTCGAGATAGCCGAGCGCTTCGCGCAGCGAGCCGCACACGGTCGGGATCTGCTTGAGCTCCTGTGGCGGCAGATCGTAGAGATCCTTGTCGATCGCGGGCCCGGGATCGAGCTTGTTCTTGATGCCGTCGAGGCCGGCCATCAGCATGGCGGCAAACGCGAGGTACGGATTCGCGAGCGGGTCCGGGTAGCGCACCTCCACGCGCTTGCCCTTGGGCGAAGACGCGAGCGGGATGCGGCAGCCCGCCGAGCGATTGCGCACCGAATAGGCGAGCAGCACCGGCGCCTCGAAGCCAGGCACCAGCCGCTTGTAGGAATTGGTGGTCGGGTTGGTGAAGGCGTTGATGGTGCGCGCGTGCCTGAGGATGCCGCCGATATATTGCAGCGCGAGATCCGACAAGTCGGCGTACTTGTTGCCCGCGAATGTGGGCTTGCCGTCCTTCCAGATCGACTGATGGCAGTGCATGCCTGAGCCGTTGTCGCCATAGACCGGCTTGGGCATGAAGGTCGCAGTCTTGCCGTAGATCTGCGCGACCTGCTGCACGCAATATTTGTAGATCTGCATCTGATCGGCCATGCGCACCATCGAGGCGAACTGGAAGCCGAGCTCGTGCTGGGCGGAGCCCACTTCGTGGTGGTGCTTCTCGACCTTGCAGCCCATGCGCGCCATGGCGCCCAGCATCTCCGAGCGCATGTCCTGCGCAGTGTCGAGCGGTGGCACCGGGAAGTAGCCTTTCTTGAATCCGATGTGGTGGCCGAGATTGCCGCCCTCGTAGTCAGTGTCCGAGTTGGTGGGAAATTCGGTGGAGTCGAGCTTGAAGCCGGTGTTGTAGGGTTGCGCCGCGTATTTCACGTCGTCGAAGATGAAGAACTCGGCTTCCGGCCCGAAGAATACGGTGTCGCCGATCCCCATCGACTTCACCAGTCCTTCCGCCTTTTTCGCGATCGAGCGCGGATCGCGGTTGTAGGGCTCGCCGGTCAGCGGCTCGAGCGTGTCGCAGACCAGAACCAGCGTCGTCTCCGCGTAGAACGGGTCGATGCAGGCGCTCTCCGGATCGGGCATCAGCTGCATGTCGGACTCGTGGATCGCCTTCCAGCCGGCGATCGAGGAGCCGTCGAACATGATTCCTTCGCTGAATGTGTCCTCATCGATGGTCGAGACATCGACGGTGACGTGCTGCCACTTGCCGCGCGGATCGGTGAAACGGAAATCGACGTATTTCACGTCGTTGTCCTTGATCATCTTGAGAGCGTCTTTAGCGGTCGTCATTGAACAAGTACCCCTTCTCGTGTGGCCGCAGGATTGTCGCAGGGAGCCAGCGCCTCAGATGGCGTCCAATCCGGACTCGCCCGTCCTGATCCGGATGGCTTCTTCGATGCTGGAGACGAAGATCTTTCCGTCGCCAATCCGCCCGGTCTGGGCGGCGCGACGGATCGCCTCGATGGCTTTTTCGACCATGTCGTCGCCGAGCACAATCTCGATCTTCACCTTGGGGAGAAAATCCACGACGTATTCGGCGCCGCGATAAAGTTCCGTGTGGCCCTTTTGCCGCCCAAAGCCCTTGGCTTCGGTCACCGTGATGCCTTGCAGCCCGACCTCCTGCAGCGCCTCTTTGACCTCATCGAGCTTGAACGGCTTGATGACGGCCTCGATCTTTTTCACTGGGCCTTCCCTCCCTTGGTCGCCCGCAGGAACCGGCACGGCGCCGACCGCGCTAGCGGTTAGCAGGCTCCATGCCAAGCCTCGGCGCGCGCAAAAAACGGGGGCAAATCATCGCTTTGAGAGGCACCGACAGGCAGACGTGCAGCGCCCTTGCAATGCCCTCGATTAAATATTCAGCAATTTGCTTATTTTGTCATCATGACACGCTATCCCTCGCTGCTGGCAAGAGAATTGGCGCGGCCTCGCGCGCGGTGCGGTGTCGCATTACTGTGCCTGCGCCATGATCGAACTGCTCACCACCGCGGAAATGGGGGAGGCCGACCGGCTGGCAATCGCCGGTGGGATCGCCGGCATTGACCTCATGGAGAATGCCGGCCGCGCCGTTGCCGATGCGGTCGCCGCGCGCAATCCGGCAGGTGCGCGTGTCGTGGCGGTGGCCGGTCCGGGCAACAACGGCGGAGACGGCTTCGTCGCCGCGCGCGTTCTTGCCGAGCGCGGATACCGCCTGCGCGTGCTTTTGGTCGGCGAAACCGGCCGGCTCAAGGGCGATGCGGGGCAAGCTGCAAGTCGGTGGACGGGCCAAACTGAACCAGCGACGCCGGCGGCGCTCGCGGCGGCCGACGTGGTGATCGATGCGCTGTTTGGCGCGGGCCTCGATCGACCCGTGCAAGGTCTCGCCCGCGCGATGATCGCGGCGATGAACGCCGCCCCTTGCGTCTATGCAGTCGATCTGCCGAGCGGAATAAATGGCACGAGCGGCGCTGTGATGGGTCTCGCGGTCGAAGCCGCGCACACGGTTACCTTCTTCCGCCGCAAGACCGGCCATGTGCTGCTTCCCGGCCGCCTGCACAGTGGAAACGTCACGGTCGCCGGCATCGGTATCCCATCGAGCGTGCTTGAGCGGATCGCGGCGCGAACGTGGATCAACGATCCGCGGCTCTGGGGTGAGCGCTTTCCGCTGCCGCGGGCCGGCGGGCACAAATATGCGCGCGGTCATGCGGTGGTGGTGTCAGGACCTGCCTTCTCCACGGGCGCGGCGCGGCTTGCCGCACGCGGCGCCTTGCGCGCTGGCGCCGGCCTCGTCACCATTGCCAGCCCGTGCGAGGCGCTCGCCGTCAACGCAACGGCAAGTCTCGCGGTGATGGTGCGGCCGGTCGACGGCGCGCACGAACTCGCAGCGTTTCTCGCCGACCCGCGCCGCAACGCTGTCATTCTGGGTCCGGGAGCGGGCGTGGGAAAGGACACGCGCGACCTCGTGCTTGCAGCGCTCGCCGCGCATGGCGCGGTGGTGCTCGACGCCGATGCGCTGACCAGTTTTGCCGACGAACCCGAAGTGCTGACTGCGGCGATCGGGGAGCGGTCCCCGACCACGGTCCTCACGCCCCACGAAGGCGAGTTTGCCCGCCTGTTCAAAGGAGTGGACGAGGACGCTCTCTCGAAACTTGAGCGGGCACGCAAAGCCGCGGCTGCTTCGGGCGCCATCGTGCTGCTGAAAGGCGCGGACACCGTGGTCGCCGCGCCCGACGGGCGCGCCGCGATTGCCGACAACGCGCCGCCATGGCTCGCGACCGCCGGATCGGGCGATGTGCTCGCGGGCATGGTGGCGGGGTGTCTCGCCCAAGGGATGCCGGGCTTCGAAGCCGCTGCGGCCGCGGTGTGGCTGCACGGAGAAGCCGCCGCCGAGTTCGGCCCCGGGCTCATTGCCGAGGACCTGCCCGAGGCGATGCCAAAGGTCTATCGGCGCCTATTCGGCACTCTCGGCGGCGTCTCGTCGAACAGTCACAGCTAATCGAAATAGCTGCGCTTGCCGGTGGTGATCAGCTCGTAGAGCGCGCGGATCTCGTTATCGAGCCGGCCGTAGTTGCGCCAGTCCTTGTATTGCGGCAAGCGTAGCGTCTTGAGCGCGTCGTCGAGACTCACGCCTTTGGCGATTGCGTCTTTCACGGTCGCGTATTCATCCGCGATCATCGCCGAGAGTTCCTTGACGTCCTTGCTGGTCGACACGTCGCCGTGCGCCGGCAGAATTTGGTCGACGTCCATGGCGGCAACCTTGTCGAGCAGCGCGAGCCAGTTCTCGACCGATGGCGTGAACGCCATGTTGGGCATGCTGTGCGGCCCAAACATGCCGGTCGTGAACACGGTGCGCGCATGCGGGAAGAACACGAAGGTATCGCCGACCTGCTGGCCGGGACCGAGATAGGCGAGGCGGATTTCGCGGCCGCCGAAGTGGATCGTCATTTCGCTGTTGAAGGTCACGTCGGGCAGAACGATCCTCACCTCGGCAGGATCGTAGCCGCGGCCTTTGAAGAAGCTTTGCCGCCGCGCCATTTCCTTGGGCTGGACCTTTTCCATCAGCCGCGCGGTTTCGTCCTGTGCGACGAAGGTGGCGCCTGCGGCCTTGAACGGGCCATTGCCGAAATGATGATCTCCGTGGAAATGGCTGTTGATCACCCATCTGATCGGCTTGTCCGTAACAGCGCGGATGCGCCGGATGAGGTCCTCGCCGTCGCGCGGGTGCTGGCGCGTGTCGATCACCAGCACGCCTTCAGCGGTGGTGAGGGCGACCGCATTTGAGGAGCTGAACTCAAAGAGAAAGTAGAGATCGGGCGCGACCTGTTTGAACGCAACCTCGCTGGTCCGCTGTTCCTGCGCGCAGGCGCTCGCCCAGGACCCCGCGGCTGTCATGAATGCCGCGATCACCAATACGGCGACATCTCGCTGCATCTCGATCTTGCCCCCTGGTGCCCTATACAACGTCGCGCGAACGGCTATTTTTATCGTGTGCGGCCTGGTTTCGCCATGATATAAGCCGCGCCGCCCGGCCGCCGCGCCGGTGGGCAAGGGGCCGGTTTTCGCATTCGATCTGCAGAAATCGGCGCGCCCGCGGAGATCGGTCGGGCGTCGACGGTGCCCGTTGCGGGCGTGGCGGAACTGGTAGACGCGCGGGATTTAGGTTCCCGTGACGAAAGTCGTGGGGGTTCAAATCCCTCCGCCCGCACCACGTTTGCAGAGGCACCGGCTCTCGGCGCGCCAATGCGGGCGGTCACCAGCAAATGTGATTGTCGATCATGGAAGTCACTGAAACCCTTTCCGACGGCCTCAAGCGCGAATTCCAGGTGCAAGTGCCGGCAGCCGATCTTGAGGCGCGCGTCACCGAGCGTCTCAGCGAGCTCAAGGACCGTGTCCAGCTGCGCGGCTTTCGTCCCGGCAAGGTGCCGGTCGCGCATCTGAAAAAGATTTATGGCAAGGCGGTGATGGCCGAGACCATCGACGCGGTGATCCGCGAGCTCAATGCCAAGATCGTGAGCGATCGCGGGCTCAAGCTGGCCATGGAGCCGAAAGTCACGCTACCGACCGAGCAGACGGAAGTCGAGAACGTCATTGGTGGGAAATCCGACCTCGCCTACACGCTCGCGTTCGAGATTCTTCCGAAGATCGAGCTCGGCGATTTCAAAGGCATCAAGCTCGAGCGCCAGGTGGCGGACGTCATCGACAAGCAGATCCAGGAAGCGCTCGATCAGATCGCCGAGCAGAACCGGCCGTACACGGGGAAAGGCGACGGCGCCGCTGTTGAGAAAGGCGACCGCGTCGTGATCGATTTTACCGGCCGCATCGGCGGCAAGGCGTTCGAGGGCGGCACCGGCGGCGACGTGGGCGTCAATATCGGTTCGGGAACGTTCCTGCCCGGGTTCGAGGATCAGCTGATCGGAATGCACGGCGGCGAGACGCGGCTGGTGAAGGTCACCTTCCCCGCGAACTACCCCAACACCGCGTTAGCCGGGAAAGAGGCCGAGTTCGTCGTCACCGCAAAATCGATCGAGGCGCCGGGCAGCATCACAATCGACGACGCGTTCGCGAAATCGCTCGGCATGGAATCGCTCGACAAGCTCAGGGAGGCGGTGCGCGGGCGCCTGCAGCAGGAGAACGCTAGGCTCAGCCGCCAGAAGCTCAAGCGCCAACTGCTTGACCGCCTCGACGAGATGCACAAATTCGCGCTGCCCCCCACGCTCGCCGACGAAGAGTTCAAGAACGTATGGAATGCGGTGGAAAGCGATCTGAAAGCGCAGGGCCGCACCTTTGCCGACGAGGACACCACTGAGGAGAAGGCGCGCGAGGAATATCGCGCCATCGCCGAGCGGCGCGTGCGGCTCGGCCTCGTGCTCGCGGAAATCGGCGAGAAAAACAACATCACGGTGACCGAGGACGAGATTACCCGCGCGATCGTCGAGCGAACGCGGCAGGTTCCCGGCCGCGAACAGGAGATCTGGGAGTATTACCGCAAGAATCCCGCGGCGGTTGCCGGGATCCGCGCGCCGATTTTTGAGGAGAAGGTGGTCGACTTCCTGGTCGAGCTCGCCACGGTGACGGAGAAGAAAGTCACGCGCGAGGAGCTCGGCAAGGAGGACGAGGAGGAAAAGGGCGCGGCCGGCCAGACCTGACCGGCGCGCTTCTCACCTGTGCCATGTCGAGCGCGCAACGCCATGGCTGCGCGGTCTGGTTGCGCGGACGAATCGCGGATATATGAGGATGAATAGGCTGGTGAAGCTCGTGGCCGCCGCGCGGGTACTGCGGCCGCGAAGGACGCTCCGCTGCTCGTTCTGTGGCAAGCGCGCCAGCGAGGTCGAGCGGCTTGTGGCCGGGCGATCCGGGTATATCTGTGGCGAGTGTATCGAAGCATGCGTCGCAGTCTTGCAGCAACACGGCGGCTTCCCGCTTTGCCGGTGAGAACAGGTTGAGCCCCATGCGTGACCCCTACGACACCTACATGAACACGCTCGTCCCCATGGTGGTCGAGCAAACCAACCGCGGCGAGCGCGCCTACGACATCTTTTCCCGATTGCTGAAGGAACGCATCATCTTCATCAGCGGCGCGGTCGAGGATGTGATGTCGACCCTGGTCGTGGCGCAGCTCCTGTTCCTGGAAGCGGACAACCCGAAAAAAGAAATCGCGATGTACATCAATTCGCCGGGGGGCGTGGTGACGTCGGGGCTTGCGATCTACGACACGATGCAATTCGTGCGCCCGGCGGTGTCGACCTTGTGCGTAGGGCAGGCCGCCTCGATGGCGTCGCTGCTGCTCGCTGCGGGCGAAAAGGGCATGCGCTTTGCCCTGCCCAATTCGCGCATCATGCTGCACCAGCCGTCCGGCGGCTTTCAGGGCCAGGCCACCGACATCATGCTGCACGCCCAGGAAATCCTGAATCTGAAGAAGCGGCTCAACGAGATCTACGTCAAGCACACGGGTCAGCCGCTCAAGAAGATCGAGGATGCGCTCGAGCGCGACTATTTCCTCACCGGCGAGATGGCGCTCGAGTGGGGCATCGTCGACAAGGTCATCGACAAGCGGCCCGAAGATGCCGCGGCAGCGGCCGCCGCCGCGCTCAAGGCGGTTTGACCGCCGGGAGGCTGTCGTCGGCGAACCTCCGAATCCACCCAGGGTCTTGATTTTCGACGATTAATGGATTCTTGATCTGGGCTAGTCTAACCTGTCCGGTGCGGTAACGATTTGGGGAGCATGGCGCAAAACCCTGGGAGATGTGTGACATTGGCGCTACGGACTCCGGAAACACCCCCTGTTATGCTTTGCGGGATGCGGAGGGACCGCCTGGGCTGCGGTAGCGCGGCGGAGAAATGGAATGAGCAAGGTCGGCAGTAGCGACTCCAAGAACACGCTCTACTGCTCGTTCTGCGGCAAGAGCCAGCACGAGGTGCGCAAGCTCATTGCCGGTCCGACCGTATTCATCTGCGACGAGTGCGTCGAACTTTGCATGGATATCATTCGCGAGGAGAACAAGTCCTCGCTGGTGAAGTCACGCGACGGAATTCCGACGCCGAAGGAGATCCGCAAGGTTCTCGACGATTACGTCATCGGCCAGGATCACGCCAAGAAAGTGCTCTCGGTGGCGGTCCACAATCATTACAAGCGGCTCAACCACCAGACCAAGCACAATGACGTCGAGCTTGCGAAATCGAACATCCTGCTGATCGGCCCGACCGGCTCCGGAAAGACATTGCTGGCGCAGACGCTCGCGCGCATCCTCGACGTGCCGTTCACGATGGCGGATGCGACGACGCTCACCGAGGCCGGCTACGTCGGTGAGGACGTCGAGAACATCATCCTCAAGCTCTTGCAGTCGGCTGACTACAACGTCGAGCGCGCCCAGCGTGGCATCGTCTATATCGACGAGATCGACAAGATCAGCCGCAAGTCCGACAACCCGTCGATCACCCGCGACGTATCCGGTGAAGGCGTACAGCAGGCGCTGCTCAAGATCATGGAAGGCACCATCGCCTCGGTGCCCCCCCAGGGGGGACGCAAGCATCCGCAGCAGGAGTTTCTGCAGGTCGACACCACGAACATCCTGTTCGTCTGCGGTGGCGCTTTTGCGGGCCTGGAAAAGATCATTTCCGCGCGCGGCCGCTCGACCGGTATAGGCTTCAGCGCAAAGGTTATCGCGCCCGAGGATCGCAAGGCCGGCGAGATTTTCCGCGAGGTGGAGCCCGAGGACCTGCTCAAGTACGGCCTCATTCCGGAATTTGTGGGACGCCTTCCGGTGGTCGCCACGCTCGAGGATCTCGACGAGGCGTCATTGAAGCTGATCCTCACCCAGCCGAAGAACGCGCTGGTCAAGCAATACCAGCGGTTGTTCGAGATGGAATCGATCGACCTGAGCCTGGCGGAAGAGGCGCTGGGCGCGATCGCCCGCAAGGCGATCGACCGCAAGACCGGCGCGCGCGGGTTGCGCTCGATCATGGAAGGCATCCTGCTCGACACCATGTTTGACTTGCCGAGCCTGGAAGGGGTCGAGGAGGTCGTGATTTCGAAAGAGGTCGTCGAAGGTACGGCACGGCCCCTTTACATCTACGCCGACCGCAGCGACCGGGCGAGCGACGCCAGCGCGTAAACGCAGCTCCCACAGCCCAGCCACCGATTCGTCCTCTACAGCTCCGCGGCTGGCGCAGCCCGCTGCCTTCTAATTGCTTGAATTTTCGGGCTTGCTTGACTTCGCCGACACCCGTCGCCACCTATTGTTGCGGAACAAGCACGGGTGGGGGCGCATTGAGACTCTTCGGGAAGGGTCACCCTCCGGTGCGCGGTTCACGGCGAACCGTGATGGCCTTTCCAGCCGAACCCTGCACTCCTCCTTGATGCCGCAACTGCGGGTCAACGGACGAGGGGCACAACGAAAGGACTTCCGGTCATGACCAGCGCAAAACCAAAACCACCGCTCGTCCCAGGCGAAGCCCGGGCCTATCCGGTCCTGCCGCTGCGCGACATCGTGGTCTTTCCGCACATGATCGTTCCGCTGTTCGTGGGGCGCGAAAAGTCGATCCGCGCGCTGGAAGAAGTAATGCGTTCGGACACGTTCATTCTGCTGGCCACCCAGAAGAACGCCTCGGACGATGATCCGGCAACCGGGGCGATCTATGAGGTCGGCACGCTGGCCAGCGTCCTGCAACTGCTCAAGCTGCCCGACGGCACCGTCAAGGTGCTGGTGGAAGGCGCCGCCCGCGCCAAGGTGCAGGGCTACAGCGACCGCGCCGAGTATTACGAAGCCGCCGCGGTCGTGCTAGCGGATTCCAGCGGCGAGCAGGTCGAGGCCGAGGCGCTGGCGCGCTCGGTCATCAACGAGTTCGAGAACTATGTGAAGCTCAACAAGAAGGTGTCGCCCGAGGTTGTCGGCGTGGTCCAACAGATCGAGGACTACGCCAAGCTCGCCGACACCGTGGCTTCGCATCTCGCGGTGAAAATTCCCGACAAGCAGGTGATCCTGGAGACGCCATCGGTCACCGAGCGGCTGGAAAAGGTGCTCGGCCTGATGGAGAGCGAAATCTCCGTGCTGCAGGTCGAGAAACGCATCCGCACGCGGGTCAAGCGGCAGATGGAGAAGACCCAGCGGGAGTATTACCTCAACGAGCAGATGAAGGCGATCCAGAAGGAGCTGGGCGACGAGGAGGGCAAGGACGAGCTCGCCGAGATCGAGGACAAGATCAAGCGCACCAAGCTCTCGAAGGAGGCACGCGAGAAGGCGCAGCACGAGCTCAAGAAGCTGCGCCAGATGTCGCCGATGTCGGCCGAGGCAACGGTCGTGCGCAATTATCTCGACTGGCTGCTCTCGATTCCCTGGAACAAGAAGAGCAAGGTCAAGAAGGATCTGGCGCTCGCGCAGGAGATTCTCGACAACGACCATTACGGCCTGGAGAAGGTCAAGGAGCGCATCGTCGAGTACCTTGCGGTCCAGCAGCGCGCCAACAAGCTGACCGGGCCGATCCTCTGCCTAGTCGGCCCGCCCGGCGTGGGCAAGACCTCGCTCGGCAAATCGATCGCGCGGGCCACAGGACGCGACTTCGTGCGCGTGTCACTCGGCGGCGTGCGCGACGAGGCGGAGATTCGCGGTCACCGGCGCACCTATATCGGCTCGATGCCGGGTAAGGTCATCCAGTCGATGCGCAAGGCGAAGTCGTCGAATCCGCTGTTCCTGCTCGACGAGGTGGACAAGATGGGTGCCGACTTCCGCGGCGATCCGTCTTCTGCCTTGCTCGAAGTGCTCGATCCCGAGCAGAACCACACCTTCAACGACCATTATCTCGAGGTCGATTACGATCTCTCGCACGTGATGTTCATCACGACGGCGAACACGCTCAACATCCCGCCGCCCTTAATGGACCGCATGGAGATCATCCGCATCGCCGGCTACACCGAGGACGAGAAGGTCGAGATCGCGCGCAAGCACCTGATCCCGCACGCGATCGCCAAGCATGGCCTGAAACCCGAGGAGTGGTCGATCAACGATGAGGCGTTGCTGTTGCTGATCCGCCGCTACACACGCGAGGCGGGCGTGCGCAATCTTGAGCGTGAGTTGTCGACCCTGATCCGCAAGGCGGTCAAAGAGCTGACCCTGCAGAAGAAGCAGTCGATCACGGTCGAGGCGAACACGGTCGGCGATTATCTGGGCGTTCCCAAGTTCCGCTACGGCGAGGTCGAGGATGAGGACCAGGTCGGCGTGGTCACCGGCTTGGCTTGGACCGACGTGGGCGGCGAATTGCTCACCATCGAAGCCGCGATGATGCCGGGCAAGGGCAAGATGACGGTGACCGGCAACCTGCGCGACGTGATGAAGGAGTCGATCTCGGCGGCGGCCTCCTACGTGCGCATGCGTGCGGTTGCCTTCGGCATCGAGCCGCCGTCCTTCGACAAGAAGGACATCCACGTGCACGTGCCGGAGGGCGCCACGCCGAAGGACGGGCCATCGGCCGGCGTTGCCATGGTGACGGCGATCGTCTCGGTGATGACTGGCATTCCGGCGCGTCGCGACGTCGCCATGACCGGCGAGATCACCTTGCGCGGCCGGGTGCTGCCGATCGGCGGCCTGAAGGAGAAGCTACTCGCGGCATCGCGCGGCGGCATGAAAACCGTGCTGATCCCGGAAGAGAATGCCAAGGATCTGGTCGAGATCAGCGAGAGCATCAAGAAGGGCCTCGACATCATTCCGGTTTCGCGCATGGACGAGGTTTTGGCGCGGGCGCTGGTGCGCAAGCCCGAGCCGATCGAGTGGGATGAGGAGAAGGCAAAACCGACCGAGACCTCGGTCACCACCGAGCCGGCGGTCGAGGAGGAGTCTTCCACGCTGACCGCGCATTGACGGCAGCAAGCGGCCGATGCAAACACGACGGCGGTGTCGCAAGGCACCGCCGTTTCGTTTTTGAGGGCGATGCCGGCGCTTGCTTCGCCGCGCTGGACGGCGATAAGGGTGAGATAAGGGCGGTTAGCTCAGCTGGTAGAGCGCCTGCTTTACACGCAGGAAGTCGGCGGTTCGAGTCCGTCACCGCCCACCATCCGATTTTTAACCGACTGTTTCCTCTAGCTTTCCCGGCCTGCCGCCCGCACCTTATGGTCAGGTGCGGGAATAGATGTTGCAGATTCGTTCGCTACCACCAACTTGCCGATTGCCTCCCGCGCCAGCCGCTCACGGTCTGCCGCCTGGGTGTAGAGCGCCGCCATCTTGCCGCCGCTCCAGCCGAAGATCGCGTTAAGCGCCACCGTGGCACCGTTGTTCGCCGCCCGCGTCGCACCGATCTTGCGCAGGCCGTGCGCCGACTTGTTCACCCCCGCAGCACGGCAGGCGTCGGCGAAGGCGTTGCCGAAGGATTCCTTGGTCATCGGCTTGCCATTCGCGCCGCAGATGTAGGCAAGCTCGCCGATCGGTCCCGCGCGCAGCGCCTCGATGAGCGGCGGCAACAAGGGGAGGGTGACGGGAGTCCCGGTCTTTTCGGTGCGCAGCGTGGCGATGCCGTCGCGCACGTGCTGCTTGCCAAGCCGAACCGCATCGCCGCGCCTCAGGCCGGTGTAAAGCAGAAGGGCGAGCCAGACGCGTTGCCGCGTGCCGAGCGGCCAGCGCGACTCGTAGGCGGCGACGTCGGACTCACGCCAGACCGGAAAACCTTCGCCGGATTTGAGCTTGGGATATTTAACGTTGCGTGTCGGGTCGATGCGGACGTGCTGCGCCTCGCTCGCCCACGCGAACAGACCGCGCATGGCATCGAGGAAATGTCGCGCCTGGAAGGGTGTATCGCGGCGGCGCTCGCGGCCGGTGACGATAGTCGCTTCGCTAATCCTGGTGAACGGTTCGTGGCCAGCACTGGCAATGACTTGCTTGAAAATGTTCTCACGCTGCCGGCGGGTAGCAAGTGAATAGCCGCGCCAAGCGGACGATTCGCGGTATTGCTCAATGAGCCAATGCAGGCTTCCGGCGCGGGCTTGGCTGCTCCTCGTGGGCGGCTTGCCTTCCAGGGCGGCACGATATGCGGCGGCGAACTCCGGCGAGCCATACTCTGCTGTTAATCGAATGCGCGGACCTTTGCCGACACGAACGTACCAGACCGCACGGCCGTGGCGGGTGACTTCACGTTGCAAATGCGGTGCGCGCGGGCGCGGCATATCCTACCTCTTCATCACAGAACGATGTCTTGAGACTGCTCGGGCGAGCTTTCACTCGATGACGCTGCCGTAAGGCGAACAGTAATCACGCTATCATTGCCGATGCGCACCTCGACCGCGCTGGCACCGGCCTGTTTCGCCGCGCGGATCACACGGGCGACATCAGCTTGCGTTACGGTGCAGGGGCGGCGGGTCACTTCGATTGCTCTTTCCGCGCAGCATCAATCTTCATCAGCGCCTTCTCCGCATGCTCAGCGAAGCTTTGCAGCTCCGGCGGCAAGGCTGCCTGCCACATTGTCGAGCGGGCCAGCATTAGTACCGAAGCCAAGGCACTGCCCCAATGCAGTGCGGCTCCTTTACTGGGATCTGGAGACTGTCCGGCAAGGATGGCGAGGACGGCATCTGTGGCCGCTCGCACATTCTGCGTACTGATCCAATCCTTGTTCCAAGGACCACGCAAACTTTCAATTGCCATCACAAGACGAATTACACGGATTGCATCGCCGCTCACATCGCCACCGAGAAAGCCGGTAGTCAGCAGATCGTCGTAAAAACTGCGCGATAGCCGGTATTCGATTTCCTCGCTGACGGATCTTTTGGCAGCGACCGCCGCATCCTGGAGCTGCTTGTCCAGCGCACCGAGCAAGCGAAACGTCCTGCTCGCGGCAAGCGGCCGTCCTTCGTGACGAGGCGGCCGCATCTCGGGCGAAATCACTTACCGGCTACAGCAGTCTTTGCTGACGAAACCGAGGCCGCTGCGGCCTAGACGCAAGACGCCGCCCACGTTGGGCGGCGCTCGCATTTCAGGAGGCGGCAGGTTCGCGGAGCCCGGGCCCTTACACGCCAATAGCTAGCGCCGGTTCGATCCCGGACGCCTCCACCAAACCGTGGGTTTCATCGGTCGTCCTGACAAGCCCGATGTAGCCCGCCGACAAGAAAGCCGCAAGCCGCGCGGAGCTACATCCATGAGCATTACCAATAGTTCGCACCTCACAGTCGGCCACGATCCAATCACGGCTTGGCAGATCAACTTGTCATGCCCAGGTATGGCGCATTTCGCCGCCACTGGCCCGTTTGGCAGCTGCTGCAAAGACTGCGCCTTCTGGGAGACGCTGAAAAAGCGCCGCCGCTGCGCAAAGTTCGCTCAACTGACCGGCAAGCTCGGCCCGCCAATTCGCGGCGACATCGAGAGTTGCCGCCACTTCAAGCGCGGCGATGAGAAGTAGCCTGCGCGCGCACGCATGCTGCGTGTCCGCCCTGATCACAGACCCGACAGGGCGGCCATGACTGACGCGATTACGCTCCCCAGGCGGAGTCGGGGTCGGCAATCCCCTGCCGCCGAGCAGCAATACGAGCGGGAGCGGAAGGCGTTCTGCGAGGCCATCCTCGAAATCAACTCAGGACTAGATTTCAAAGTCTCGTCCCGAGGCTGGGCGTACATTCTGGAGGAGCACGGGCTCGCCAAAGGCGATTTCGATGCAGCCCAGAGGCTGATCAATAAGTGCCGGAAGGACGGTTCGCTGCCGGTTGACATCTGCGCGGAAGACGAAGGCCGCGCCGTCGATCATCTTGAAAAAATCGATGAGGAGGAAGCCGAGGACTTTGCCCAAGGCTGGGTCGATTACCTTCAAGACGCTCACGAACAGTACACGCCCTATTCCTTCTGGGACGATCTCGACACCTACGTGGAGATGACGGTCGAGAAGATCGATCTCAAGAGCCTATTCGCACCCATCTGCGCAAAGTTTCACGTCGCGACAACTAACGTCAGCGGCTGGAACGACATCAACCGCCGTGTCCAGATTATGCGCCGGTTTGCCCATTGGGAGCGGCAGGGCAAACGGATCGTGTTGCTCCATTGTGGCGACCACGATCCTGGCGGATTGCACATTTCTGAGTTCATCCGTTCCAACCTGGAGGATGTTGCCAAGGCGGCAGGCTGGCATCCCCGCAATCTGGAAATCGACCGTTTTGGTTTGAACTACGGGTTCATCCAGGCGCAACGCCTCACCTGGATCGATAACCTCGAAACCGGAAGTGGAGAGCGGCTCGATGACCCCAACCACAACGATCACTACAAGGATTATGTCCAGTCCTATTTGAACGAGTTCGGCGCACGCAAGGTTGAGGCGAACGCCCTCGTTATCCGCCCAGCTGCGGGCCGCGCTCTCTGCCGTAGTGCCATTCTCAAATATGTCCCTGCAAACGCACCAAAGATTTACGAAGTGCGGCTGCGCTCTGAACGCGAGATAGTACGCAGACATATCGAGCGGCTGATGCGCAACTGGGCGAGGCGGCCGCGATGATTTCCCCGCAGATCGCGCCAAAGCTGAAAAAGCTTCTGCTCATGCTGTCGAGCAACCAGGGCGGCGAAGTCGTTGCTGCGGCAAATGCTATTGAACGAACCTTGCGCGATGCCGGTTGTGGCTGGCACGACCTTGTCGGCGGCTTACTAACAACACCGGAATCGAAACCTCGTCAGCACAGAAATACCGACGGGCCGCGCGACATCGATTGGCACGCAATGCTGCGGTTTTGCACCGCTCGAACGCAGCTGCTGCGCGAGCGCGAGCAGGACTTCATCTGCAAGACTGGCGAGGCAAGCCAACTGACAAACAGCTGGCATGGCTGTCCTCGATCTACACACGACTGAAACGAACCTCGTGAGCTTCGCCGCCTCGGCGGCAAAGGCGTGCGGCGCGCTTCGCCGCTGAAACTGCAACGGAGCTGAAAATGTCTAGTTACGATGACCTGTATGGCAGTCGCTTTCTCGCCGCTGCTGAGCTGAAAAAGCCTGTGACCGCAATCATCACGCAAATCGAGCAGGAAACGTTCGCACGCGATGGTGGACCAACACGCACTAAAGCCGTTTTGTTCTTCAAAGGCGGAACAAAGGGCGTGGTGGTCAACAAGACGAACGCCACAACGCTTTACGCCGCTTTCGGCGACTTCCCCGACTGGATCGGGAAAGCCATCACGATCAAGCCGGAAACCACGATGTTTAACGGCAAGATGGTGAAGGCGTTGCGCCTCTATCCCGTCACACCGAAAATTCCGGAGCCGCCACCAGAAGAAATCGACGACGAAGAAATTCCGTTTTGATCGCCACCAGGACCGGAGCGGGCGGCAACCCGCTCCGGGGCTTTTTACGGCACTTTCCG
>Ga0310916_10000269_pt1 | contig 27661 bp, 26 predicted proteins | sample GREbulkMGLF176_FD_203444 | JGI IMG/M metagenome (GOLD analysis project Ga0310916, IMG submission 203444) | Lab enrichment of tropical soil microbial communities from Luquillo Experimental Forest, Puerto Rico - GRE.bulkMG.LF176 | ecosystem: Environmental > Terrestrial > Soil > Tropical forest >...
TTTGGCCGAGTGCCAATATACCCTGAGTCTACCGCGGCGCACGAGACATCCCCCGCAGGTGTGGCCTGCTACGATTTCATGAGTGACCCACTCCGGCACATTTGTCGTTCGGTGCGATCCAGAAGCAGCTTTCAATCTTCTGTCCACGCCAGAGCGCTTTGCGCCGCTCCTTCCTGATCTCGAAAGCATGACCATGCAGGATGCCACGCACTTCACCATTAGGACCCTACTTGACATCGGCCGAATCAACGGTCGCATCAACTTGTCTATGGAGCTGAGCGAAGCCTCTCGCCCACACCGGGTCGGGTATCGTGGGCACGGAGTTATTGCTGGCAGTCCGCTACAGTTCGAACTCGGATTCCGTATCACCCCGGTTGACGGGATGACGGAAATTCAATGGCACGGCGAGGTACGGCTCAATGGCTCGCTCATCTTTCTGGCTGGTGATCTGCTGGACACCATGAGTCGTCAGAATTTCGGACGCATGGCCGATTCGCTGCAGTGCACTCTGCGAAGGTTATCTTTGTCGTCTGCTAGCGGCGAAACGAGCCTTCCCGATTTCGAAATCTGACCTTTACAGTTCTTAACAGTGTTTAGCCAAGTGAAACAAATGCTTCACACTCACACCCGATTGTGATGTATCTCACTGCCACTTTGATGACACGACCTTACACTGATGGTGGATTATTACGTACCGCTAAATAGCGGCCTTCATGGAGGATTTATGAATTGTCATAAACGTATGTTAGCCGTGCTGATTGCAGCCATTTTCGTGGTCGGCGCGACCACTTTGCTGGTGGCCAAAGACAACCCGATGGGAATTGCTCCGAAGTATGAGATTACCTTCTCCGCTCCGACCGTGGTTGGCGGGACTCTGTTACCGGCAGGCGACTACAAGATCATTCACGAGATGCAGGGCGCCGAGCACATTATGATCTTCAAGTCGGCCAACGGTAAGACTGAGGTCAAAGCGAAGTGCAGCCTGGTTCAACTCAGTGAGAAGGCGAAGACCACCGAGCAGCGCTATACCGAGAATGCGAAGAATGAGCACGTGCTGATCGAAATGACCTTCAGGGGCGACACGGCCAAGCACGTACTGGTGCAATAACAAAATTGCAGACTCTGGTTCGTCGGGCAGCCTATCAAGCTGCCCTTTTTCTTGGTGAAGACGTCCTGTCGGATGCACTGCAGGTCAGCGAACTGCATCTTGCAGCGCCAACCTGAGTTGAACCCGCCAATCAGGCAATCGCAACCCGAATCGGCTCGCGAGCTTTTCGTTGGAGAGAACGGAATTAGCTGGTCGTCGAGCCGCGGTGGGAAACTCGTCAGTCGATATGGGAACGACGCGATCGGCGAGTAACGGTGCTCCCCATTCACCGGTATCCGCCGGCCACTCGGCCAACGCCTCATACTCTTCCAGTATCTGTTGAGCGAAGCCTGCCCAGGAAGTCTCGCCGGCGGCAGACAGATGGAAGATGCCGCTTGCGCTCGACCCTGCTGACAGGCATTGCGCTGCGACCTGAGCGGTGGCCTCAGCAATCGTTCTTGCCCATGTGGGAGCGCCGTATTGGTCGGCTACCATCCGCAATTCAGGTTTTTCGCGCGCCAGTCTTAAAACCGTGCGGAGAAAGTTCTTGCCGCGAATGTCGTATATCCAGGAGGTCCGCAGGATCAAGTACCGGCATCCACTAGTTGCAATGGCGTGCTCGCCTGCCAGCTTGCTCTTTCCGTAAACGTTCAGAGGGCCTGTCGCGTCATCTTCGACGTATGGTCCAGTCTTGCCGCCGTCGAAGACGTAATCGGTGGAATAGTGAATCAGCAGTCCACCGGTGCGGGCGAGTTCCTCGGCGATGCGCCCTGGTGTCACGGCATTAACAACCTGAGCCGCCTCCGGGTCACTCTCTGCCTTGTCAACAGCGGTGTAGGCGGCGGCGTTCACGACGACGTCGGGAGCAATCTGTCTGATCCCACTCGCCACTTCTTGCGGATCAACGAAGCTCACCTGCGCACGCGTCCAGGCAACGACCTCGCCTAATGGTGCGAGGGTTCGCTGCAGTTGCCAGCCCACCTGGCCGGTGGCTCCTGTGACGAGAATGCGGGGGCTCATGGTCGATAAACGGGGAGGCGATCGCGTTGAATTTGACCGAGCGGCAGATTGCGTTGATCTTTGGCAGAAAGAATGGGCGAGTCGACGTGCCAATCAATACCGATATCCGGATCATTCCACAGAACGCCGCAGTCGTCTGCGGCGTCGAAATAATCACTGCATTTGTATAGAAAATCTGCCGATTCCGAGAGGACAACAAAGCCGTGGGCGAAACCGACGGGGATATACAGCGCCTGTCGATTCGCAGCTGAAAGCACCGCACCTACCCACTTACCGAAGTGCGGCGAACCCACTCGGATGTCCACGGCGACATCGAAGACTTCGCCCTGCGCTACCCGGCACAGCTTAGCCTGCGGCCTCTTGAGCTGATAGTGCAATCCTCGCAGGACGCCACGTCCCGAACGCGAATGGTTGTCCTGCACGAAAGTTTCATGGATTCCGGCGCCAGCCAGCGCGTCGGCACGGTAGGTTTCCACGAAGAAACCGCGCGCATCTTCAAAGACGCGCGGGGTGATCAGCAGCACTCCGGACAGGGAACTCTCGCTAATTTGCAAACGGGGCCTCGGGGATTGGACCGCAGAAAATCAGCGCGGGCCGATTCTCCACGAAGCGAAGATTATAATCCGTGATTCCAATCTATGCCTCGCTGCTCGGTCATCATCGTGACGTACAACTCGAGTGCGCATATCGAGGCCTGCGTGAAGGCGCTGGCCCCGCAGGATTGCGAAATCATCGTTGTTGACAACGCTTCCCACGACGACACCCTCAGCCGACTGGAGTCACTCGCAGGCGAGATCCCCCTGCAAGTCCTGTCACTCAATCGCAATCTAGGATTTGCGGCGGGTGTGAACGTCGGCGCCCGTGCCGCGGTTAGTGATGTGCTGCTGATTCTGAACCCTGATGCCATTGCAGAGTCAGGAGCGCTCGATGAACTTTTGACTTGTCTCACTCGCTCCGGAGCTGCCGCCGTGGGCGGCGCGCTTTTGCAGAGCGATTGCCCCGCCAAAGGTTTCGCATTCCGCCGGCTGCCCACACTGGCCAGCTTGCTGTTCGAAGTCCTGGGCATCAATCAGTTTTGGCCGTCGAACCCAGTGAATCGCAGCTATCGTTGTCTTGACGCAGACTATTCCCGCGAGCAACCGGTCGAGCAGCCTGCTGGTGCGTGTCTGGCCATTCAGAGCGAGATTTGGGAGAGTTTGCGCGGTATGGATTCGCGGTTCTTTCCTGTGTGGTTTGAGGACGTGGATCTGTGCGCGCGGATCCAAAAAGCCGGCGGTAAAATCGTGTACTGTCCGGTAGCGAGGTTTCAACACGACGGCGCCCACAGCGTAGGACAACTCAGGTTTCGCGACCGTCAAGTATTCTGGTACGCCAATATGCTGCGCTACGCCGCCAAGCATTTCTCTAGAGTAAGCGTTCTCGTCTTACGCGCCGGCATCATTGCGGGAATGCTGCTGCGCATAATTGCAAGCGCGTTAGCGGGTGTGCCGGGCGGCATTAACCGACGCTCGGCGGTTCGTGCTTACTGCCAGGTCGCATGCGAAACACTCGGCGCATCCTAACCCCGACCGAGCAACTCGGCGAACAACTTTTCGTACTGCTCCGCCACTCTTTTCCAACAAAACATACGATCCGCCCGCTCCACTGCTCGCGCGGCCCAATGTCGCCGCGCCTCCTCGTCGTCCAGCAAAGCTTGCAACTTTCGCGCAAGCTCGTCCGGCGACTTGCCGTAGCGAATCGTGGCATCGCCGGCGGTTTCGTTGTTCTCCGAAGAATCCAGCGACAACACCGCCGTCTGCGAAGCCATCGCTTCAATCAGCGCCGGATGCACGCCACCCACTTCGCAGGCGAAAACAAAGATTCCTGCGTGCTTTTGCAGCGCCCAGTATCCATCGTCGTAAACGGCTCCGGTGAATCGCACACGTTCGTCCGCCTGCTGACGCAGGCGCTCCTCATACCCTGAGTCGTAGCGGTTATTGCCTACCATGACCAGTGGCCAATCCGTCCGTACTTTGCGCCAGGCGGCGAGCACCAGCTCAGGATTGTTTTCCGGCTCCAGCCGGCTGATATAAAGCACATATCGTTCCGGTTGCAAGTCATGCTGCAAGTCATAAGGTTCGAGACTCAACTCCTTTTGCGGTACATCCGATCCATACCCGATTACGGTCGAATCCTTGCCATATCGCTGACGGTAATAATCGTGGATCGATCTGGCGTCGGTAACGACATGTGTGGGCGTGAAGGTCGAGACCCACTCGCAAAGGTGCAGCAGAGCCTGGCCCAGGGCATTCCATTTGCCGCGCCGGCGATCGAGGCCATCCACGTTCAGAACGACCGGTTTGCCGAGTACTCGCGGAAACCACGCAAACGGGCTATTGGCCACATTGCACAGCAAGACGAGGTCATTGTCGCTGAAGGCCGCGTGAATACAGGAAATCAGGCCACTGGACCAGGTGTCCAGGTGCTTCTGATGAATGCTGGGAAGAATGACCCGCCGGACCCGCCGATCGTATACGTCTTCGGGAGTCGTGAACGGTTTCCGGCAATATACCGTCACGAAGTGCCCCCGGTCTGTAAGCTGCGAGCTGAGCTTCTCGGCGAATTGCTCGAACCCACCGTAACGATTTGGGATTCCCCTGGTCCCGACAATGGCGATTTTCAAGGCCGGCCCTCGGCGGTGGACCTGCCATTGGTTACCGAGGCCGGAACTGCGCCCTCAGAATCAATCGCTCGCGGTGCGTCGGAAAACCACCACAGTAACTTGCCGTCCGATACGCGTCTCCGCGTCTGGACGACAGCCCGCTTCCTGCGCACGCTGCTCAAATTCCGCAGTGGATAGGCGATCGCATTGAGCATCCGCCAATCGCGTAGCAAAGCGTAACCGAGCACCGTCAAATCGCGCGTCAGCACCGGCCAGAACAGCCGCCGGCATAACCAGCCGGACGCGTTCTTTCCCCGCATCAGAAAGCGGTTCTTTACCGAGTGCCAATTGATTTCGTGCGGCAGACGCTCGCGCCTTTCCGGGGTAACGCGCCGAACATGCCAGGCCACCGCCTGCGGCACGTAGAGACACTTCCAGCCCATCAACTGGCCTCGCCAGGCGAGGTCGGCGTCCTCGCGATACGAAAAAAACTCTTCGTCGAACAGCTGTCCCTCCACGGAGACCGCCTCCACGAACGAACGCCGAAGCATTGCCGCGGCGCCCGTTGCTCCGAACACCCACTGTTCGCGCTCGTATTGCCCGGCGTCCTGTTCTTCTGCGCCGCGATCCAGATGCCGCATGTTGCGGGTAAAGTAAATTCCCGTGGAATCGATCGTGCGTGTGAATTCAGCTTTGCCGTCGGGGTCCCAGCGCAAAAGCTTCCCACACAGCGAGCCGGCTTCACCATGTGCTTCGCCGGCCTCAACCAAGCTGCGCGCAAAATTGCGGGCCAATATCACGTCGGGATTCAGGCACAGTAGCCAATCGCCTTGAGCTGCACCAAGTGCCCGATTCTGCGCCGCCGCAAAGCCGACGTTCGACTGGTTGTAGATGACGCGCCAGACGGACTTACGCGTGCGCAAAATGTCGCGCGTGCTGTCATCCGAGCCGTTGTCCACCACAATGACCTCGAAGTTCGGATAGTCTTGCTGGTCAATAGAAGCGAAACAAGCTTCGAGATAGCGCGCGGAATTCCACGTCACGATAAGGACTGAGACCATCAGCCCTTAGTATGCACCCTTGCCCGAAATAACGATGGGAATGGTCCGGAAGAAGATCTTGCAATCCAGCCACAGAGACCAGTTGTCGATGTATGCGAGATCAAGCTGAATCCAGCGGTGAAAATCCATGTCGCTGCGTCCCTCGAGCACCCAGATGCAGGTCAAGCCAGGACGCATGCGTAGCCGGCGGCGCTGCCAGGGTTCGTATCTTTCCACCTCGCCCGGAATGGCAGGACGGGGACCGACAAACGACATGTCGCCGCGGAGGATATTCCACAATTGCGGTAGCTCGTCAAGGCTGAAGCGCCGCAGAATTCGCCCTACCGGCGTAATTCGTGGGTCGTCGCTGATCTTGAAGGCTGGCCCGTCACGCTCGTTAAGCTGGTGGAGCTCGGCCCGGAGTTGCTCAGCGTTGTTCACCATCGACCGGAATTTGTAGAGTGTGAACTTCCGCCCGCCCAATCCGCAACGAGTTTGACGAAACAACACGCTCCCCGGCGAGGTAATGCGAATCGCCGCCGCGATCACCAGCATCAAGGGAGACAGCAGCACCAGCGAGAGTACCGACATCACCACGTCAGCTACCCGCTTCAGGAGCAGTAGCAGTTCGCTCTCCGGAGCAGTCGACAGGCTCAGCAGCGGAACATCGCGGAAATTCTCGAGGTAAATGCGCGAATAAGGTGAGGGCAGGAATTCCAGTTGCACTCGCGTTTTCACACCGACGTTGGCGCAGTGCGACATCACCGGCTCAAGCCGCGCCAGTTCCTGCATGCTGACGGCAAACACGACTTCGTCGATGATGTGATCTTCCAGTACTTTCTCCATCTGCCCGACGGGAAAAACCTCGTAGCGGCCGAACCAGTCGCCCAATTTCGACTCGTCGCTATTCGGATCCACAAATCCGACTAGCCGCAGCCCCATGCCTCGGCTCTCTTCGATCAATCCGGCCATCTCATGCGCACGCGTGCCGCAACCCACAATCAGGAAGTAGTGGTAACGGTGCAAACGCCGCCGCATCCAGGCGATACCGTTGTACGAGACGTAGCGCCCAAGCACCAGCAGGGTGAAATCGACCACTCCGACCAAAAGAACGTACGTCCGGCTGATGTCGTCCCGACGCAACAGGTAAAGTCCCGCATACACCAGCAGCAGTACGATTGCCAACTGGTTCAGCAGATTGAGCCCCAGTTGGATAGGGTTTGACATCTCGAGGTCGCGGTAAAACTTCGAGGCGTATCCGACCAGCGCCCAGGCCGCCAGAAACGCTACCATCAGTGAGGCGTAATGAGAGAACGGATAGATGGGAGGAAGATGCCGATCGAGGAAATCGACATGGACCAGCAGGGTGCGCAGATAGTACGCCACCACAAAAGCGCTTGCCGTAATGGCAACGTCTTGCAATAGCGTGACGGTGCTCAGCAGTTTGGATCTTCGATCAAACACGAACCAGTTTGCCTTGAACTGCTCCGGAGGAATGGTCGCCGCAGGTCGCCTGCCAGCCAGACTTCTTCACATCGATGCAAGCAACGAGCCGCTTCGATCTTACAATTTGGCGTTGAACACGCAAAAGGCAAAAATGCAACATACAATTGTACAACGGTTGTCGCGAGCCTAATTCCACTCTGGCTGAGCAAAGCCAGAATTTGACAAGATTCAATTGCGCCCTGAGTCGTTCACGCTGAACCCAATCGATTTAGCTTTCGGTCGGGGAAGATAATGTCGCAGATGCAAACATTGGTGGCACTTTGATCATAGATGTCGGCGACTGCGGATTTCCTCAAGCCTCAAATTAGCAATCATCCTTTGCGGTTAAGATAGACACACCGGACCAATTGATTGTGCTGTAAAGAATTCACGCTGGACTGATCAACGGCGCGAAAGTCTGCCCAAAAACATGCAAGAGTCTCACATCGACAATGGCAGCAGAGCCTCTCGTGCTGTCGTAGGACTCGACCGCGCTATTTTCGCCTTTCTGGCGCTTTTCGCCTTGGCCCTGCCATTCTCTATCAAGGGCGCAGAACGCTCGTGGAAGATCGCGTTGGTGTTGTGGCTGCTGAAGCTCCTCATCGAACGCGCGCGGCCGTTTCCTCAGCCTTTAACAGCGCCACTTTTGGCTTTCGTGAGCCTGAGCGCGATCTCGACCATCTTGTCCCCCGAGCCCTATCTGAGTTGGGACCGCATGAAACTGGTCTGCCTCGTTCTGGCAGGTATTGTTGTGGCGCAGAATCTTCGGCGCCTCTCCCAGGTCCGATGGCTTGTCAGTCTGCTGGTGTTTTCCGGATTCGTCGCTGCTCTGTTTACCGGCTGGCAGTACGCCTATGGCATCGGGGTACGAATGCAGCTCTCTCCATCGTCTCGGCTGGTAGCGATGGGAATGCGTGCCGATTCCATCGTCACCTCGATTGCCGGCCGTAATATTCACACTCCTGAGCAAATGCAGCGCACTTTGGCAGAGCGGCCCGCAGCGGTCCGGGTTCCGGTTAAGTACATCCCCTATCTCAGCACTTGGCAAGAAATAGTTGTGGCTACCCCCGATGATTTCGTTCGCTCCGGCCTGGGTAAACCACAAATGCAACTGACTCGCGGCAGGCCCTACCGCGCTCAGGGTACTCTGGGACACTATGTCGTGTTCGCTGAAATGCTAATGCAGGTCGGCTGCCTTGCCTGGGCACTGCTTTTGTCCGCCGATCGCAATAGACCGCTGCTAATCGTCTGCTCCGCTGTTGCATTCTTAAGCATAACCGCAGCTCTGTTTGCCACGGAAACTCGAGCCGCCGTTGCTGGCCTGGGGGTTGGCTGCCTGTTGACACTGCTCCTCATCAGTGCAGGAAAACAGCGCTGGCTAGCGATTGCGGGACTTATCCTGATCCTGGCGGGAGCAACTGTCTGGATTCAACGCACCCGCGGCCTGCATTGGCTGGACCGTAGTGATGTTGGCACTCATTTTCGCGTTTTGATGTGGGGAGATGGTCTCCGCCTCATCCGGCAGCATCCCTGGTTTGGCGTCGGCATGGAGACGGTCCGAGTTCACTGGCTGGAATGGAATATTCGGGGATTTATCCAGTATCACGTGCAAAGCCATTTTCACTCGACATACCTGCAGATCGCCGTCGAGCGTGGGATTCCGGCGTTGCTGGCATGGCTTTGGTTCTGTGTAGCGTACGTGGTATTTCTGACGCATCTCTCGCTCCGCCTCAGGCGCCAGAATCGTTTTGCGCTGGGCACGGCTACCGGGATCTATGCGGGATTTGTGGCCTTCGCCCTCACCTCATTCGTTCACTACAACTTGGGAGAAGAGCCGTTGGTTATGCTGCTGTTCTTCAGCATGGGGATTGCGATTGCACTAGACAGAATCACGTTGGCCCCGACAAGCGAAACCACAACTTGATCTGTTTACTACCTGATGCACAGCAGCCAGATTGCCGTCAGGCACCCGCCCCAAAATAGCGCGGAGAGCGATGCCGCAAAGAGCCATCCACGGAAGGCGGTGGGTTGTGGTGCTTCGCGTAACAGGGTCTGAGCTGCGCGCATAGTGCATTGGACATCGAGCGTTCAGGCGCGAAACGCGAGACGGCGATCGCCCAGCGGAGTTCGCTGATCCGAACACCTGCTTCAGCTAATTCGTGGGCATCCGCAATGCACTAGAATGAACATCAGGTGAGGCCGTCTTCGTGAATACTTATCAGGAAATCGTTGATCGCGAACAAAAATACCTATTGAACACATATGCCCGCTATCCCCTGGCGCTGGTCCGAGGTAAGGGCGTGTATCTGTACAACACCGAAGGCAAGCGCTATCTGGATTTCCTGTCCGGCCTGGGAGTGAATGCCCTCGGCCATGCTCATCCCCGCATCGTCAAAGTGATGCGCGAGCAGGCTGCCAAGGTGGTTCACCTGTCGAACCTCTACTACAACGAATATCAGGGACCGTTAGCGGAGAAGCTCTGCCAGAAGTCCGGTTTGGATCGCGCGTTCTTTACCAACAGCGGTACCGAAGCCATTGAAGGCGCCCTTAAGCTGGTGCGCGCCGCCGGGCACGCAACCACCGGTCCGCACAAGACCAGGGTCCTGGCGCTGGAAAACTCTTTCCATGGCCGCACGATGGGGGCATTGGCGCTGACCGCGCAGGACAAATACCGCACAGGCTTTGACCCTATGCTGGAGGGAGTGCGCTTTGTGCCCCGCAACGACCTGGAGGCATTACGCGCCGCCATGGACGAAACGGTTTGTGGCATCTTCATCGAGCCCATCCAAGGCGAAGGCGGCATCTTCGAATCATCAGCGGGATATCTTCAGGCTTGCCGCAGCCTGGCTGATCAGCACCGTGCGGCACTCATTTTCGACGAGATCCAGTGCGGCATGGGACGCACAGGCCGACTCTTCGCTTTTGAGCAATTCGGCGTCATACCTGACGTGATCTGTATTGCCAAGCCAATGGCCGCCGGCTTTCCGATGGGTGCGTTTCTCTCCAAAGACTGGCTGGCGCAGCACATCACACCTGGTCGTCACGGCACCACCTTCGGTGGCGGACCCCTCGCCTGCCGCCTGGGGCTAGAGTACCTTGCCATACTCGAAGAGGAGAATCTTTTGGAGCGGGTGCGTCGGGTAGGCGCATACCTGACCAGCAAGCTGCAAGAGCTGGTTGGCAAATACTCCATTGCCACCGAGGTTCGGGGTGTGGGCATGATGCAGGCGCTGCAGCTTACAATTTCGGGCAAACCGATTCTCGAAGGTGCAATGGCTGACGGCCTGCTCATCAACATCACGCAAGACACTGTCGTCCGAATGTTGCCGCCATTTTTAATCGAGGAAAAGCAGGTCGATACCGGCTTCCGAATACTGAAGCGGCAATTGGCGGCGGCCCAGAAGGCTGCGAAGCAGACGAAGGCGAGCGCGGCCGTGTGAACGCCGGATTTCGCGTGCCACCCCCACAGTCACTTGGTAACTGCACTTTCGTTTGGGTTGTCATGTGATGTACATCACATACGAAATTTGCAACTGAATTAGGTTTGGTTCGTCGGAAAGGTCGCGGGGACTTAACGGCTTCCTAGGAGGGTTTCCTCCCCTTTTACTGCCCTCCCAAGCGAGGCGCGTCCGGAGTACGCGCCTCGCTTGGTTTTGTGCTCTGCGGCGATTTCTATTGATCCAATCTCCCCACCCGTTCTGTCATCCACCGGGCGGATTCCTTGGTTCCCAACGCGCCTCCGACATCAGCCGTGGTCCTCTTCTCGCGTACTGCATCGAGCACGGCAGCCTCGATTTTCTGCGACTGGGCAGTCAGGCCTAGGTGCGCCAGCATCATTGCACCGGTGAGAATCGCGCCCATCGGATTCGCCTGATTCTTGCCCGCTATAGGCGGTGCCGAGCCATGCACCGGCTCAAACATCGAAGTCCGTCCGGGATGAATATTGCCGCTGGCGGCCATGCCCAGCCCGCCCTGCAGCGCTGCGGCCAGATCGGTAATGATGTCGCCGAACATATTGTTGGTAACAATCACCTCGAGTGATTGCGGCTCGCGCACCATTTGGAGGCAGAGTGCGTCGACGTACATGTGCTGGGCTGAGATTCCGGGGAACTCGGCCGCGACTTCCTTGAATACCCGCTGCCAAAGGCCGCCAGCGTAAGTCATGACGTTGGACTTGTCGGCCATCAGCACTCCCTGGCGACTGTTCGCGCCAGCGTACTCGAAGGCGTAACGAATCACGCGCTCCACACCTTTGCGGGTGTTGATGTCCTCCTGCGTCGCAATCTCGTCGGGGGTCCCAAACTTGAAGTTGCCGCCCATGCCCGCGTAGACGCCTTCCGTGTTTTCACGTATGACGGTGAAGTTCACGTTTTCGGGGACCACATTTTTGAGTGGGCACAGCGCGGCATCCAGCAGCTTTACCGGACGAACATTGGCATAAAGATCCATCTGGAAGCGCATGCCCAGGAGGATTTCTTTGGCATGAATGTTCGTCGGCACCCGCGGATCGCCTAGCGCTCCAACGAAGATTGCATCGAAGTCGCGCGCCAGCATGGCGAATCCGTCGGGTGGGATCGTGGTGCCGTCGATCAGATAGCGGTCGGCGCCCCAATCGAAAGCGGTGAAGTCCAGCGGCGCGCCCGAAGCGCGTATCACTTCAATTGCGAGAGGAATGACTTCTTTGCCAATGCCGTCGCCGGGTACAACAGCAATGCGTTTGCGTGTGGTCACGAGTTGGAACGATAAACAATGAGGCGAGCAGTTAGCAATTAGCTGTCGGCCCTTGGCCATCAGAGAAGACCACCACTTTGGCCCTCCAGCTGGATTGGCATGGAATCTCCAGGAGTTACGGGTCAAACAGGAGCTAACTGCTATAAGCTGACTGCTTCCGCGATACGACGCTTCGGCTCCCGCTATAATCAAAGGTTCTGTATGGGTGTTGTGACGTTACAAGACAGGCTCGCGGCTCGGGGCGCTAGGCTCGGGGAGTACCGCGGGGTGGAAAGTCCGGCCTCTTTCGGCAATGCTGCGGCCGAGTTCCGCGCACTGCTGGAGGCTTGCGGCCTGCATGATATGAGCTGGCAGTCCAAGCTGGTGCTGACCGGCGAAGATCGCGTCCGCTGGCTCAACGGCATGGTAACCAACAACGTGCGTGATCTTGCAGTCGGGCACGGAGTGTACAGCTTCCTGCTGACTGCCCAGGGCCGCATCGTAGCCGATCTCGTGGCCTACAATCGCGGGGACTACTTGCTGGTTACGAGCGATCGCTCTCAGTTACAGGCGGTTACTGAGATGTTCGATCACTACATCATCATGGATGATGTGGAGGTTGCTGACATTAGCGACAAGCTGTCCGCCGTGGGCCTCACTGGCCCAAAGGCTGCTGAAACCCTGAAAGCCGTCGGCATCGGCGTATCCCAGCTTGACCCCGGCGAACTGAGCGATCTTGTCTGGCGAGAAGTCGGTATCACGGTTGCGCGCGGTACGCACCCAAACTGGGAGAGCTACGAGATCTGGTTTGCTCCGGAGCATACCGCCACAGTGTGGGATGCGTTGATCGCCTCTGGCGCGACAGCCGCAGGTAGCCAAGCATTGGAGTGGTATCGGATGGCGCGTGGTGTCCCGCGTTACGGTATCGATTTAACCCAGCGTGCCCTCCCGCAGGAAACCGAGCAGAAGCACGCGTTGAACTTTACAAAGGGTTGCTACATCGGTCAGGAGATCGTCGAGCGTATCCGAGCCCGCGCCATTCTGCATCGTACATTCACGGGCTTCACGCTCGAGGGCGAGCCGCCGGCAGTGGGAGCGAAGATTACCGAAGCCGACAGGAACATCGGCGAAATCACCAGCTCGGCCCGGATTCCATTCCCGACTGGTGAACGCACGCTGGCATTGGGATATTTGCGTCGCGAGTTCGAAAAGCCGGGCACCACGGTGCGGGTCGGTGAGCAAGCTGCGACAGTACAGGCGATTCCGTTTCAGCTTTAATACAGGGGAGTTATGGCAGAGAAAGAAAAGCAATCAGGGTTTGTAGTGAACGACCGTCGCCTATTCAGCAGCGACGGAGAGCTGCGGCAGGATGTCGTAGAAGCCGAAGAACGTGAACGCGCGGCCAGCGAAGCGCAAAAAAAAGGTGTGACGCAGGCCGCCGAGGCGCCGAACGTCGAAACCTCGTCGACAACAGCGCCGGACCTCGAGGCCGAAGCTCCCAGCGCTGACGAGCATAAGGCCGGCGCGGACGCCTATGCCGCTTCGACGAAGAAAATGGACTATCGCATCAAGAAGGAGCTGGACAAGGAGGGAAGAGGCGACCAGGCGCGCGACCTGGAGATGACTTTCGAGAAGTTCATCGCCTCGCTCTACATGACCGCGCTGATGCAGCTTGGCATGGCGGCTCCGCAAGGCGAGAAGCCCATGCTCGACTTGATTGGTGCACGACAGACCATCGACATTCTGGGTATTCTGAACGACAAGACCAAGGGCAACCTTTTGCCCGGGGAAGAAAGCACTCTGCGCAACGTGCTGTATGAGTTGCGCATGGCTTATCTCGAAGTCACCAACCTGATCGCCAACCCACCCCAAGGCGTCGCGCCTAATGCGAAGTAACAACAACGGATGAAGGCCATCCTTACGGTGCTGGGCAGCGGTACTTCGATGGGTGTTCCCACCATCGGATGCGGCTGCGCGGTCTGCACTTCTGCTGACCCGCGCGACCGTCGCCTGCGTCCTTCCATCATGGTGCAGTGGGATGGCCGCACCGTTTTGATCGACACCTCGCCCGACTTTCGCGAACAGGCGATTCGCGAGCAGATTCGCCGCATCGATGCCGTGCTCTACACCCACGGGCACGCGGACCACATCCTCGGCCTAGACGATGTACGTCCTCTGAGTTTTCCGCGAGTCACGGGAGGAGGCAAGATTCCGCTGTATGTCGACGAAAACACTGCCCGAGTATTGCGCAGTGTCTTTCGTTACATCTTCGAAGGAGACTACAAGTACGGCGGACTGGCGCAAGTGGAGATTCGAAATGTTAACGGTCCAGTCGAGCTGTTCGGCGCGAAGTTTGTTCCTCTGATGGTGAACCACGGCGACTATCCAATTCAGGCGTACCGTTTCGGCTCAGCGGCCTATCTAACGGACTTCAGCTCCATTCCTGAGGAGACGATGGCGCAACTCGAAGGTCTGGACATCCTGATTCTCGATGCGTTGCGGCATTATCCGCACCCTACGCATTCAACTTTGGAGAATTCGCTGCAAATTGCCGAGCGGCTCAAGCCGAAGCGCACGTTTTTTACCCATATGTCGCATGACTTGCCGCATGAAGCCACCAACGCCAGCTTGCCGGAGACCGTGCGCCTCTCGTTCGACGGTCTGAAACTCGAGTTCGAAATTTAGGTGCCCATCAACGATGCAAGTGTTTCGCAAGCTTGAGGAAGTACCCGCGCAGTACGGTCCCACCGTGGCCAGCGTCGGCAACTTCGATGGAGTCCACATCGCCCACCAGGCCGTGGTGCGGCACATGGCCCAACGCGCTCACGCCATCGGAGGCAAGGCGGTAGCGGTGACCTTTGAACCGCATCCGCTGCGTATTCTGCGCCCCGACAGCGCGCCAAAGCTCATCACGCCGCTAGAGGTGAAGCTGAAACTGCTCGAGCATACCGGCGTTGACGCCACTCTGGTGCTGCCCTTTACCCGCGATCTTTCGCTGATGTCAGCGCACGACTTCGCCCGCAACCTGTTGGTGGACGTGCTACATGCTCGCGAAGTACACGAAGGTTACAACTTCCACTTTGGCCACAAAGCCGAAGGCAACGTGGAAACCCTCGCCGCCTTCGGGCGCGAGATGGGCTTCGATGTTCACACCCATTCAGAAGAATTACTTCGCGGCCACCATGTTTCCAGCAGCGAACTTCGTCGCTTGATAGCCGCGGGGCACCTAGGCCGCGCGCGCGCGTTGCTGGGACGGCCCTTCAGCATCGTCTCCAATCCGGGTCGAGGGCGTGGCTACGGAACGCGCTACACCGTCCCCACGGTGAATCTGGCCCGTTATGACGAACTGGTTCCCGCCAATGGTGTTTACATCACCCGAATACGCATCAATGGCGAGTGCTTCGATGCAGTGACGAATGTTGGCGTGCGCCCGACATTCGGCCCGGACTCATTCGCCATCGAAAGCCATCTGCTGAACTTCCATCCGATCGAGCTATTGGCGCAGACCGAGGTCGAGCTGATCTTCCTCAAGCGCCTGCGTGAAGAACACAAGTTCGAATCGATTGAAGCACTGAAGGAGCAGATTGGAAGAGATGTGGCGCGGGCCCGGCGGCTCTTTCGCTTAGTGGAGGGGATTAGCAGTTAGGCGGCTACGAGTTTAGCCGATGCCCGCTCGCGCTGAATGCAGTATTCCGGTGCCTACTCGCGCCCAGCGGGCAGGCTCACCTTCAAATCGTAGTGTGGCTTATATCGTCCGTCGGTGAGTGCGACAGTCTCCCGGCAAGCATTCCGATCTGGCAGATCATTACACGCAGTTCACGCTATCCTTGACTCATGCCCAACGTCATGCCTGAATTTCGCACTCCCTCAGCCGGTGAAAGGTTCTTCAATCGCATCTTCGGCTATCTTGTCGGCTTTGGGTTGGGCTTTCACTACAACTATTAGCCGCAAGTCCGGGGACGTAAAAGCGGCAAACTCTACCCCACGCCCATCGATCTGCTCGAACTCAACGGCAAGCGTTTCCTGGTCGCCCCGCGCGGACGAACACAGTGGGTACGCAATGCGGAGGCCGCAGGTGAGATCACACTGAAGCGGCGAAGTTTTCGCCAGAACTTCCGCCTCCGGACTCTTTCCGACGTAGAGAAGCCGGCTGTACTAAAGGCTTATCTTGATGCCTTCCGCCGTGAAGTACAGGGTTATTTCCCCGTGCCTGCGGGATCGCCGCCGGAAGCGTTCCTACCATTGCTCGAGAAATATCCCGCCTTCGAACTGTTACCGAAGTAATCGCGACATTGGGTGGAAGCGCCGGGTTTTTTAGCGGGGTTCGGGTCTGCGGACATTAGTGGTCAAGCATCAATGGCCGCCGAGGTTGGCAATTCCCGCCAGTTGAGAGGGGAATGCTTCAATGTGTGAGACCTGTGGCCTCTCGCGCGCCGCTCACGTATGATCCCATCCGTGAAAATCCCGGCTCGTCGTACCCTTGTCAGGCTCTTCATCGCCCTCATCTCAATAGTTGCCAATTGCCCCTCCCAGCAAGCGAGCAGAGGCCCGCAGCTCGCTTCGCAGCAGCCTCCCCCGTACTGGGCCTTCACCGTCGATCCTCCGAACGCTCCACCCGAGGCGACCGGCAACACTCCGCAACATGTTCCCAACAGCTCGCAGTCGTACACGCTGGCTCAGATCGCTGACCTCTTCTCCGTGCCCGACTGGCATCCCGAATCGCATCCTCCGATGCCAGATATTGTCGCCCGCGGACAAAAGCCCAACCTGTACGCCTGCGCCTACTGTCACCTGCCGAACGGCCAGGGACGTCCGGAAAACGCCAGTCTCACCGGTCTTCCAGCCGACTACCTCACGCAGCAAATGGCGGCCTTCAAATCTGGGGCACGCAAGACCTCCGAACCCGAACTCCTGCCGGTGAAACACATGGTTGGTGTGGCGCAACATGCAGACGGTGAGCAGGCCGAGGCAGCTGCGAACTACTTCGCCTCGCTGAAGCCCAAGCCTTGGATTCGTGTAGTGGAGACGACTCAAGTCGCAAAGACTCATGCTGCCGGCTGGATGCTGGTGCCGGATGAACCTAACATTCTGGAGCCAATTGGCAACCGGGTAATTGAGATGCCGACAAATCTCAAGCTTACCGAACTGCGTGACGACACCTCAGGTTTCATCGCCTACGCTCCGAAGGGCAGTTTGAAGAAAGGACGTTTTCTGGTGAACAAAGGCGGCGACGGAACCACCATGCCTTGCTCCGGTTGCCACGGCCCCGATCTGCGCGGCCAGAACAACGTGCCTTCCATTGCGGGACGGTCACCCAGCTACATAGTGAGACAGCTCTACGATTTGCAAATCGGTTCGCGCAGCGGCGGTGCCACCGACCAAATGCAAATCCCCGTGCTCAAGCTGACAATGAACGACATGGTGGCTATCGCAGCCTATCTGGCATCACTACGGCCGTAGAATGCTGCCACAGATTTCAGAAGTTCTCCATCAACCAAACGTTGGAACTGTTGGGCAAGGTGACTGGAAGGGCGAGATGATGGCCATCCGGCGAGGGATGCCGCCGAGAAAGCAAAGGTTCTGATCCTCATAACGCACTTTGATTCGGCCATCCATTCGAAGGTGTAACAGAGCGCAATCCCGAGATCCGGGCGTGCGCGAACGTTTCCCGGCTATCCAAAGACTCTTGCCGTCGGCTGCCCAGTCGATGCCAGCAGTCTGGTGAGCGACCAGTTCGGACGCTCCGGTCTGGCGGAAACCCGTAGAAATTCGATTTCATGGCTCGCACCGGTAGCTATGTCGAATGCGAACTCATCTTCCGGGCGGCTGGCCTTTCACTGGCCGAATTCTCCGTGTCTCAAAAGCTGACGGCAGAGACGAAGGATCGTGACACTCATTGGCGGCCAATCCGATTATGTGACCTATAACAACCTGTTCGTCTGATCCGACATGCAGCCTCAAAAATTGAATCGTAATGAGCTCATCACTGCCACCGGGCTTCCCGGTAAGATGCGAGACCGTCCAAAGACACCACTCGCCTCGAAGTAAGAACGATTGAGTAGATTGTTCAAATTCGCCTGAAGGGTGAGATTTGATTTCCGCACAGGCAAGCTATAGCTCGCCATAACCCCAAACGTGGCGTATCCGGGCAGGAGGTAATCGTTTGTCATGTTTTCCCTTATTCGCACTCTGAGCCGTGATGCCTGCGCCGAACGTCAAACGCCTTGGTTCATCTAGCAGTGAGTAAGTCGCCCATACGCGGCCGCCGTTCTTTGGGACGCCAGCCAAGCGATTTCCCGCTGTTCCGAAAAATAGATCATTGACGATTCTTGCATTGGTGAGAGCGTAAGCAACGAGCAAATTCCACCGAGGCGTAATCGTTCCGGTTATGTCAAGTTCGACTCCACGGCTCTTAGCCTCACCGATCGGTAAAGCGTGATGCCCATCGAGAGGAAACAGCGGGTCCGGGGTCGCGATGTTCTGTTTTGTGAGATTGTAGTGAGCCAGAGTTCCGAGGAGACGTCTTCCGACAGCGGCCTTGATGCCGACTTCCCACTGTTGAGCAGTTTCCGTCGGCAACGGCATGTTGTGGCGATCAACGAGATCGCGGTTGCTGGCCCCGAAGTTCTCAACGTAGCTGCCGTATAGCGAGAGCCACTGCCGTGGTTGCCAAAGAACTCCTATCCGGGGCGTAAATCTGTGATCGCTACTGTTTCCTACGCCGTAGATACTGCTGGCATGATCGCGGGCCAAATCGTAACGCACCCCTCCCAATAGAAACAGGTGACCGCGAAGCTGGACTTGATCCTGCAGATACACACCGTACCAGCCGGGAGTTCCGTAGATGGTGAAGCCTGACGAGGGGTTGACCGGCCCGATCGTCACTCCGTGCACGGGCGCAAAAATGCTGATGTTATCGAGGAGCAGACCACTGATGCTACAGCAAGTCTGAGAATCATCCTCGCGATAGTAATCTCCTCCCAGAAGGAGGTTGTGTTTGACGCCCAGAGCATTGAATCTGCCCAATAGGTTAATTTCGAATGCGTAGGTAAAAAGGTGAGAGACAACCTTAAGCCCGATTAAGCTGGTCTCTAGCGTGCGGTTGAGGATACCGAGCTTCACGTCGTCGTCGTTCACGAAATCTGCATAAGCTCCACCGGCCCTTTCATCGGTCAATGCCGAGTTGAACATAGCGCTCAACCGTAAGTGCTGATTGAACAGATGGGAGAAAGACAGGTTGAATATCTGCTGGTTAGCATTGTGAAAATCAGTGGGTTCACCCAGATTCCGTTCCACGGGGAAGTTCCTTAGAACATTATTGACACTGACTTCGCCCGCTAACGGCCGGTCGCCATAGGCTATCAGTCCTATATTGTCAGGGGTCGTTTGATTGTTGAAGTATTCATACTCCAGACTCAACTGCGTCGCTGGAGAGATCTTCCACTGGATGGTGGGAGCAAGAAACCAGCGTTGGTCGCCGACAAACTGCCGAAAAGAAGCGGACTGCTCGAAGGAGGCGTTGAAGCGATATGCTAACTTCTCCTTGTCTATTGGGCCGGTCGCATCGAATGACGTGAGATAAGAAGCAAAAGAACCAAACTGTTGCTGCAAGGCGTAATGACTAGAGGAGAGAGGCTTCTTCGTGGTGTAGTTGATAAGGCCGCCTGGTTCTATACGGCCATAAAGTATCGACGCCGGACCCTTGAGAACTTCGACCTGCTCGATGTTCGCAGTTTCGCGCTTCCCGCTGTCGCTCGTATCGATGCGGAACCCGTCTCGATAGACAACTTGATTGTTAAGAAAACCGCGGATCACCAACTAATCTCCGAAGTTGCTGAACCCTGGATTGGTCTGGTAAACATTGCTGACGTTGCGAATCGCCTGCTCGAGCCGTGTCACTTGCTGATCTTGAAGAACCTCGTTAGGCACAACTTGGACGGAGAATGGTAGCTGCAGCAAGGGAGTGTCCGTCTTGGTGGCGACGGTCGTAGCCATCGCTGCATAGCCTTCCGGCTGGAAGACATTAACTGTTTCCGTGCGACCGGCGACTTTCATGATGATCTCGAGATCGGGCAGAGGAGTCGCCACCGAGACAAGGATGTCTCTCCGCGCGGTCTCAAACTTCTTGCGCTCGGCTTCCAGCGTGTAAGGCCCGGGCCCGATTCCCGAAATCACAAACTGGCCATTAGAATCCGTAGCGGTTTTCGCTGTAATGGCGCCGGAGGGGTTCCGTAGTGTGATCTGTACCTCCGCCAGCAAGGCCCCTGAGGAGTCCACGACGCGCCCTCTGATAGTTGCCGAGTCCGGTATCTGCTGTGGCAGAGCGCAGGCGCTCAGCGCGATAAGACATAAGCACCCGAGTCCAGCAAAAAGAAGGAAAGCCACGGTCCGGGAACGCTGTCTCACCCTCCCTCCTGAATGCACGTTGACAAACCTTGACGAGCCCGAATAGCAGACAAGCACGCTCCAGGGGCTACAGGAGGAAACGAATCAGAAACTCTCGAGCAGCCATGCGTTCGAACTATCTGTATTCGCTCCGAGCGCAAGGCGTCGTCCGTCTGGTGAAGGTGTACCGCCCATGATCTCCGGGCTGCGGCTTTCGATAAGGGTTCTCGAATTTCCGCTTAGATCAACGTTCACCAACCCTGACCGTGTACCCCAAGGTCCCCTCCCCATGTAACCACCCACCCATATGCTCTTGCTGTCGGCAGCCCAGTCGAGACCAACGATCAGCTTCACTTTCGGCACAGGAAGATATCTTTGCTGACCGTTAGCGAGACTGAAAATCCGGAGCGTAGCCTCTGCGTACGGATTCTGCGACTTGGCACTCACCAGGTACCTGCCATCAGGGGAAAGGTTCCAGCTGTTAAATCCATCCTCTTTCTTGATTCTTGCTGTGGCAAGCTCTGCTGTCTTTCCATCGGAAGGGTCGAAGATAAATGACCTGTAGCTGTCCGCATCGATCTTGGCGTAAACACACATGGTTGCAGGCTGTTTCGCGCATGCGAAATTCACGATCCCTTGTGCCTCCAGAACCACGTGGGATGGGCCGCCGGAGAGTGGCACTTTCATCAGTCGGACCCTATCGGTTGGACCTATTGGAAGGGGAGCCTCCAAATAAAGTATGTTCGACCCATCGGGTGTTAGCCGTGGCAAAAGGGCATTTTGTTTGCCGCCAACCAATAGTTCGGGCTGAGTTTGGTCAATTTCTTGTTTGAAGATGTGGTTTGGCCCGTCGCGATCAGATACGATCAAGACGGCTTTGCTATCGGGAGTCCAGGCACCGGGAAAGTCCTGCCGTTCGTCGAGGGTAAAGCGACGTGGCGGGCTTAGTTTCTTGCCTCGTGCGTCCAATTCTGTTAAGTAGACATCCTGCTGCAACGCGCGGCGCAGCAGCGTAATACGCTTGCCGTCGCTGGTGGCGCTGATGGCTGTGATTCCCTCGCGATCGTTGGTGATCCGTACGGGAGAGCCCGAGGGACGTCCAGTGTGGGTGTCGAGTTCAACCCGCCACAAATTCCAGTCGCTCTGGTTCGGTTCAGCTTCCTGCACAGAGTAGATGAGGCTGTCCGGAGCGACCCAAGCCATGTGCTGCCCTATGCCCGGCTGTGAGAAAACTGTCTCGGTCCGGCCAGTCGACAAATCGTAGAATTGGATTTCGATATCCTGCCGCTCAGAAGACGCTCTGGCGAACGCAAGCCGCTTCCCGTCAGGGGCCCATGCCGCCGGTCCAAGATGATCGGAGCTACCATCGACGATTTTCGTGACGCTGTTAGCGTTTACCTCAATTAGCCAGATCTCCCCGTCATCCCAAACACCCTTCAGGAATGTCAGCTTCGTTCCATCGGGGGATACTCGTGCCCCGGAGCCTTCGTCGGCTAGTTTTCGCGGCGTACCGCCCAATATCGATATCAGCCACAGGCTGGGTGGCTTGCTCGCATCACTGATCCATGAGACCACGAGATGGGAGCTGTCCGGGAACCAGCTCTCAACCGTGATATCGAAATTCTTCGGTAACTGCACGGGATGAGTCTCGCCAGTGTCTATCTGTCGCACGTAGAAGCCGGTTGAATCTGTGTATGCGAAGTACTTGCCATCGGGCGACATTACGCTACTGGTCAGAGGCAATTCGTGCGGATTGGCAGTCAGCCGTCGCTGATTCAGACTCGGAGCTGTTTCCGAATGCCGACCACTCCAAATGCCGTGCAGCAGCGTTCCGAACCGAGTTTGTGAACGTTGTCGGCTCTCAAGAGACAAGGCTAAGATTGCGATGCCCGCAACCAACCCCGCCAATCCCACGGCGACAAGCGACTTCCATGGCCGCTTCTTGTGGCTCAGACTGTCGACTGGCCGAGCTGAGACCTCTGCCTCACGGGAAGGCATTGTTACGACGTGACGCAGTGCTCTGGTCCCATTCTCTTCAGCGAGCCACTCGACAGGCACAAGGAGACGGTACCCGACCCGAGGAAGCGTTTCGACAAACTTGGGGCGTTCGGCGGAATCCTCCAAAGCTTGCCTTAGCTTTTTCACCGCTGTGTTTACGCCGTGCTCGAAGTCAACAAAAGTGTCTTGCGGCCACAGGGCAGAGCGCACCTGCTCCCGGGTCACCACGACCCCCTGTGCTTCCAGCAGTAACCGCAGTACCTGGAGAGGTTTGTCTTGAATAGGCACACGCTTTCCGGAGCGGAACAATTGACCGCTGTTCAGATCCAGCTCGAAGCGGTCAAATCGCGCGAACGAAAACGTGGACCGAGAGGTCGCCATCCGAAAACCCTGAGTGACCGAGGTTGCAGTCTACCTCAATTCTCAGGCTATGTCTCTATCTAGCGGTCCGGCCAGTCCCTGTTCACCTCTGTTCGTAAGTCGCTCAGCAGCCGCAGGTTTGGTGGGTTCACCACCAATTCACCGCGGGGCTATTGATCCCTCTGAGCAACTCATGCGAGTTTCTGCCCCACGGGCCGGAAAGGTCAGCGAACGAACCCGACTTGCACATGGCACCGCTGCACGAGGTGGTGCGATGGTTCATTACCGGGTTTGTTTGCGAAGAACAATCCGCCCAAACCGACTGACAATCCAGGAGGGTCCTCTATGCGAAACAGATCAGATTGGCGTCAACTGACTTCATTTCCCCTTTGGTTGTTCACCGCAGTGTTGCTGATCGGCGCAACTGCCTACGGGCAAACTGCGGCAACCGATCCGGGCGGATCTCGCTGCTCGAAACGCACGCTATCCGGCAGCTATGGATATTCGGCTCAGGGGCAAGTCTTCCTACCGCCGCCTATACCGCCGGCTCCGTTCACTTCTACGGGCATGGTGAACTTCGATGGCAACGGCAACTTGTCGTGGGTCGAGCACACCGTCATCGGCGGCGCACAGCAAGGCTCGGATTGGACACCCGCCAGCGGCACGTATACCGTCAACTCGGATTGCACTGGGACGATGATGGTTGATACCCCCAATTCTCCTGTGCCGTTGCAACTCTTCTTCTCCGTGGTTCAACAGGGGAAGCAGCTCTACAGCGTAGTGAACGGGAATGCAATCACCACTGTGTGGACCAGGCTCAACTGATTGGCCCGGCTTAACGGCTGGCATTGAGAGAAGAACAGCCGGAGACAGGCAGGCCCGGCTGTTTCTTCTCGGGAAAAAGGCTACTTCTTCCCCACTTCCTTCCTGTACGCGGCGCTCAGCGTGCCCTGCTGTTGCGCGATCGGTAGCAGTGTGGGATAAAACTGCACAAACGTCGTATCCACCGCGCCATGCTGCTCGTGACAGCTGTAGCAGTCCATCTCGTGCGGAAACGGAGTGGTTGGTTTCGTCTCGTCGAAACCATAGAATGCCCAGCCGCCAGGGACGCGCTTGTCCTTGAGGTGTACTTCCCGGCCCATGACATCGCCATCCTGAAAGTGACCACTCTTGTTGATGGAGGCCTTGCTGCCCGCGCCACGCACTTCCAGCACCAGCATGGTCTGGTCGGGCCAGGTGCCGGTGTCCAGAAAGGCTTTATACGCTGGCGGATTCACAAATACGTTATCAAACATGTCGTGTCCTGCCATACCGGCAACGCGCGGCGCGTAGCTCATGTTGAGTCCACTCGTCAGATATATCCATTCGCGATAATTGGCCGGGAACTCCAGCTTACCGTCTTGCGTAAAACGCGGCGTGTCCCCCTGGACCCCGGAGGCGGGAGCTTGGGCGCGAGTTATGTGTGACCCGACGACAGCCATTCCAACAACGGAAATCGTGATGGCAACCAGTATGCGGAATCTCATTTTCATCCCCACAAGTCTGCTTTCTATCACCAACGGCCGAAGTCTAAGGTGCACAGGCGCTGCAGTCTTGAATAATCTCAACATTCGGTGAGGACTGGCAATTGGCAGCAGCGGTGAGACAAACAATCATTGAGCAGCGACTGACGGGCGGCGAATTCTACGGCAGTGTGCTTGACAAAGCTGCGGTAGGCGGCGCGATCTTTACCGACCTGCATCACTCCTGTGCCGGCAAGCTGCCGGCACATTCCCACGAGCTGCCGTTCTTCTGCCTCTTCTTTCGCGGAGACTACGAGGAGAAATATGGCCGTCGTGACGTCCAGTTCCGACCATTCACGTTCTCCTTCCGGCCTGCCGGAGTGCCGCATCAAGATGCGATCGGCCCGCGCGGCGCTCGCATGTTCGGCATCGAGGTGAAGCCGGCTTGGCAGCGCAAACTGGAAAGCTGTTCCGGCTCGCTCAAGGTCAGCTACGACTTCCAGGGCGGCGAACCTTTGTGGCTTGCACTCAAGCTTTATGCCGAAACGCGGGCGCCCTTGCCGGCCGACGACCTCCTTGTCGAGGGCCTTGTCTCAGAGCTGCTGGGTACAGTTGCCTGTAGGCCAGAACCATCCCAGATCTCGCCGCTCTGGTTACGCCGGGTCCAGGAGAAGCTTCACGCAGAGTTTCATGCACGAATCACTATGGACGAATTGGCGCTTGAAGCAGGTGTGCATCCCGTGCATTTATCTCGCGTCTTTCGCCGCTGTATGGGGAAGGGAATTGGAGATTACGTGCACCGGCTCCGTGTGCGGCAAGCCTGCGAGCGCATGCTTGCCCCCGAAGTTCCGCTGGCAGATATCAGTGTTGAACTCGGATTCGCCGACCAGAGCCACTTCAGCCGCACATTTCACGCGATCACAGGAGGCACGCCGGGTGCTTTTCGTGCCATGCTGACCCGCGAAGGTATTACTTCTCCCGCTTCTCTGAGCCGCCGCCTGTCTTCGTCCAACTCTTGCCTTCATCCGTAGAGTATTCCGACCACCAGTCCACCAGGTCATTCGACTTGAATTGATTGACGGTGCGGAACCACACAGGCTTATCCTTGATGGTAGTCTTGGTCAGATACTCCCAGTGCGCGCCGTTCTCGGTGACGGCTACATCGCCGGCGCGTGGACGGCCTCCCTCTGGCGACATTCCGTAAAAGTGATAGCTGCTGTTTTCAGGATCGAACGCATAAACGGAAAGAAAACGCATCTTCTTGCCGTTGTCCTCCACATCCTGATCGCAAACCACAAAGATATGGTCAGGGGACCAGGCGCAGGTGGAAACCCCACCGCCGCTGCCGGCTTTGCTGTACTCGGTATCAACTGAATGCGCGTCACCCACCCACTTGCCACCGACCCAGCGGCCAATCACGTCAGCGCCAGACTTGTCCGACGATTTCTGAGCCGTCGCCACACTCACGATATATGCCAGCATTACTGCGAGAAGGCTCCTCATCGATATCGCCTCAAAATCCTCTCATAGCCTTAAATCGGTTTGCTGCACACTAAATGCCAACTGCTGGTCGCTCGTCCCCGACCCTACATTGCCCATTTCCCCTGACCAAGGCACCTGTGACGAACGGCTCTAAATCACATTCGAGTGACAGCACATTCATTACAATAGCCGTATGGACTCCTTCGTCATTGCAGGCCGCAACTTTTATTCCCGGTTGATTGTCGGAACTGGCAAGTACAAATCCGGACTGGAAACCGCGCGCGCCATTGAAGCCTCGGGCGCTGAGATGGTCACCGTTGCCGTGCGCCGTGTGAACCTCGATCGCACCAAGGAATCGCTGCTCGACTTCATCGACCCCGACAAGTACTTCCTCTTGCCGAATACAGCCGGCTGCTACACCGCCGACGAGGCTATCCGCACCGCTCGACTGGGGCGGGAAGTCGGCCTCTCTGACTGGGTCAAGATCGAAGTCATCGGCGACCAGCAGACGTTGTTTCCCGACGTCGCCGCCACTATCGAAGCTACTCGTGTTTTGGTGAAGGAAGGCTTTACAGTTCTGCCGTATACCTCTGATGACATTGTGGTTGCGAAGCGTCTTATAGATGCCGGCGCGAGTGCCGTAATGCCACTGGGCGCTCCCATCGGCAGTGGCCTTGGCATCCAGAACCTACCTAGTATGCGCATTCTGCGCGAGATGATCACCGAGGTACCGCTCATTGTCGACGCGGGTGTAGGTACGGCTTCGGATGCAACCATTGCAATGGAGATTGGCATGGACGGCGTCCTGATGAACACTGGCATCGCCGCGGCCCAAGATCCCGTGCTGATGGCCGAAGCCATGCGTGAGGCCGTCCTGTCCGGCCGCAAGGCCTACCTCGCAGGCCGCATGCCGAAGAAGCTTTACGCGACAGCAAGCTCTCCATTGGAAGGCGTGGTACGCTAGTCTATCCGCCCCGCGAAGACCTGTGCGGCTGCCCACACAATCTGGTTTTACTTGTGCGGGTTTTCCATCGAGAAGAACCAAACCGGTCCCGGCAAAAGAAGCTGGAACGGCCCGTTTCCATTCCCGTGCAAACGCCATTCGTCTAAAATAAGCGACTCGCCGGCTTCGCAGAACCGAGGTGACGCAAAGTGCCTAACAACCGGCCCAACACCAAAATCCTTTTGGACGGCGGAGACCCCGAAGAATCAAAGACCATCCGAAAGCTACTCGGCTTTCTGGATGGCCAAACCACTAATCCCACCTACATCTCGAAGAATCCCGAAGTTCAACAACGCATTGCATCTGGCCATCGTTTCAGTCCTGACGAACAGGAAGACGAATACGCAAAATCGTCCAGCAGATTTCGCCGCTCGTCGGCGATGCCGGAGTCTCCATCGAGGTCTTTGCCGACTTCGATACCAAGGCCGAGCAGATGCTGGAGCAAGGCGAGGAAATGTTCTCCTGGATACCCAACGCCTACATCAAGTACCCCTGCTTGCATGAAGGCCTTCGCGCAGCGCAGATATCAGTGGAGCGCGGTATTCGTGTGAACATGACGCTTTGCTTCTCGCAGGAACAGGCTGCCGCCGTTTATGCCGCGACAAAAGGCGCGCGTGATCCGGTTTATGTTTCGCCCTTCGTCGGCAGGCTCGATGACCGCGGCGATAACGGAATGGATGTGGTACGCAACATCAAGCGCATGTACGCACAAGGCGACGGTCATGTGCAGGTTCTCGCCGCCAGCCTGCGCCGTCTGGACCATTTGCTGCACGCCTTCGCCTTAGGCGCGGAGCTGGCGACTGCCCCGGCAAAACTGCTGCAGGAATGGGCCAGTCACGACCTCGTGCAGCCCGGGCCCGAGTTCAAATATGAGCCTGTTGTGGACGGCAAGCGCCTGGGCGAAATTTCTTACAAGAACTTGAAATTGACCGACTCCTGGGAGAGCTT